>JADMIO011409278.1_pt1 | contig 72019 bp, 63 predicted proteins | sample 8958161 | NCBI WGS metagenome assembly JADMIO01 (sample SAMN16585339, study PRJNA669376) | soil metagenome | isolation source: Crop rotation soil | place: USA: Cullars Rotation, Alabama | collected 2011 | reverse complement strand
ACGGAACTCCTTATGGCACTCCATACGCAACTCCTTATGCCTACCCTTACCCAACACCTTATGGTTACCCGTATCCAACTCCGTATGGTTACCCAACTCCTTACGCTTATCCAACACCATTTAGCCCTCCGGCCACTGTTAGCTTAGACAATTCTATTTGCGGGCAAATGAGGATTAGCTGGTCCTCGGTTCCGGGCGCCATTTATTACAACATCTACAGGAATACCGACGGCAGCGGACCGGGAGTTGGAGATCTTATCCAGTCTGGTGTTATTGGCACTTCGTTCACCGACAACTCCGCCCCAGGACTTTACTTCTATTGGGTCAGCGCTTATGATGGCACGACCGAATCATCGCCCACGGCCGCCGCTGGCAACCCTACTTCCATTAACGGGCCTTGCGTAGCCAATTTGCTCAATTCCGACAAGGATATTACGGCCAAAAACGGTAAGGTCCTGGTTTACCCGGGCAACCCGCCTATTCCTAATGCCTGCAGCTCCGGCACTGACTCCCTGCCCAACGGGACCACCTTTATGCTTGGCGACATTGTTTCCTTCTCTTTGAACATTTGCAATAACAGCAACAACAGTGAGGACACGGCCAGCAGTATTGTAATTACCGATACCCTAACCAATATGCAAATGCCTGCCGCGGGCTGGGATGCCAAGTACAACGGCAACCCTATAACCCCGACTGTCTCCGGCAAACCTTCGCCAAACCAGACTTTAACCTTTACTATTCCAGGCAGCCTGGCGAAAAACACCGCCGGTGTCCTGACCTTTAATGCCCAAATTGCCGTACCGAGCGGCTTTACGGGCAGCACCTCCCGTTACCAGAACTGTTTTGTTGCCAATTACGACAACGGCTCGGGCAATGCGGCAACACCTAAACGCTGTACCCCGTTGGTCCCGTTCTCCATTGGCAGTGACATCCCAACGATTATTGAAATACCTTAAATATCAAGCTAGCCTTAAAACCCCTTCCAATTGCAAGGGGTTTTTTGATTCTCGCACTTTGTGGTATAGTGATTGAGGTGCGTTTTGGACAGTTAACCTCTAGCTATGGCCAAAGACAGGCAAACCCTGGCAAGTATTTTAAAAAAGCATAAAACCCTTGTTGTCGTCGGCGGCAACTGGGGCGATGAAGGCAAAGGCAAAGTTATAGACAAGGTCATGGAGCACTTTGACATTGTCGCGCGTTTTTCCGGCGGCGCCAACGCTGGGCACACGGTCTTTACAACAGCCGGCGAAAAGTTAGTCAGCCATTTAATTCCCACAGGCCTGGCACAGCAAAAAGTTTGCGTGCTCGGGCGCGGGGAATTTTTTAATTTGGAATTATTTTTAAAAGAACTAAAGGACAGCCAGGCCTTGCTGGGCCACGACCTGGCGCCAGTATATATAGACAGGCAGGCGCCGCTTTGGACGCCGTACCATGCTTTGTTTGAAACTTACGTGGAATTAATGCGCGGCAGCGCCAAGATTGGCACCACCAATAAAGGCATTGGGCCTTTGGAAGGGTTTTATAAACTGCGATTAGGGCCGGTGGTAGGCTATTTATATAATAGGGAATTACTAAATAAATCTTTAGCCACGCTTTATGAAACCCTAAAGCCTTCTTTGGAAAAATTACAAACTTTAGACTCCTCTGTTGTAAGCCTCCCCAAACCCGAAGAGATAGCCGAGCAGTTAATGCCGGGGGCGGAAAAAATAAAAAATTTTGTTTCCGACACTTCCTACTTTTTACACCAGGCCCTTTTACAAAATAAGAAAATTTTACTGGAAGGCGCGCAGGCCACGGGGCTGGACGCGTGGTGGGGGACATACCCGTATGTATCCGCAGGAAATTCCGTTGCCGCCGGCGCGGCCTTGGGCACCGGCTTGCCAGTGTCAGACATTGCAGCAACTATATTAGTCGCAAAAACTTTGCCAACTAGGGTGGGCAATGGGCCGTTCCCTTCTGAAATGTGGGAGCGGCAGGCGGCTATGGGTTTTGCTAAAGATCATTTGGAACTTTTTAGCAAAGGTAAAGAACGGGATGAATTTTTATCGTTAATGTTAGAAAAAATTAATGACGGCAGCGCATCCAACGCCGAGATGTCGCAGTATTTCCAAGTCTTAGGCGATGAGCGCGGGGCGACCACCGGCCGCGGCAGGAGCGTGGGCTATTTAGATATCCCGTGGCTCCAGTATGCTATTCGTATTAACGCGCCTACATGGATAGCGCTGACTCGTTTTGACATGCTTTCTAAAGTTAAAACCATTCCCGTGGTTGTTGGTTACAAATTTAAAGGCGAAGTTTTGCCTGCTGGCCAAATCCCACCGCCATGGGAAATGGGGGAGATTGAAATTGTTAAAGAAAATTGGACGGGTTTTGGGGAAGACATATCTGGAATTTCCAATGCCGACGACCTGCCAAAAAATGCAAAGGATTTCTTAGCGAAATTAGAAAAACTTCTTGGAGTGCCTATATTGTTAGTCGGCACTGGCCCTGCCCGCGAGGCGATTATCCTGCGGCCGTAAAACTGGACATCATATTAAAAAAGTGATATAGTTCTTTTTAATATGAAGACTATAGAAAGAGCTTTAACGTTTGATGATGTTTTGTTGGTTCCCAACTATAGCGAAGTCGTGCCTACGGACGTAGACACGGCTGCTTTTTTTACTCCCAAAATTAAATTAAAAATTCCCATTTCTTCCAGCGCCATGGATACAGTCACGGAGAGCAAAATGGCAATTGCACTTGGTAAGATGGGCGGCATTGGTGTTATCCATAAAAATTTAACCATAGATGAGCAAGCAGCGGCAGTAAAATCAGTAAAGGACGCCGGACTACCATCGGCCGCCGCAATTGGTGCGACCAAGGATTACTTAGAACGTGCTGAAGCACTGGTTAAAGCCGGGGTTGATGCTTTGGTAATAGACACAGCTCACGGGCATTCCAAAAGAGTGCTTGATGCTGTTAAGGAAGTTAAAAAGAAATTCAAAAAGGTAGAAGTCGTGGCTGGAAACATCGCAACGGCAGAAGGGGCCAAGGCTTTAATCGCCGCAGGAGCCGATGCTGTTAAAGTGGGAATTGGACCGGGAAGTATTTGCACTACCAGAATGGTAAGTGGTTGCGGGGTACCCCAGATTACAGCAATAATGGACGCGGTTTCAGCTTGCAAAAAAACCAAGACGCCGGTAATTGCGGACGGCGGAATAAAATTCTCCGGTGACATTGCCAAAGCTTTGGCTGTAGGAGCTTCCTGCGTAATGCTTGGCTCGCTATTGGCCGGAACAGATGAAGCGCCGGGAGAAGTTTTTGAAGAGCACGGCAAAAAATATAAATCCTACCGCGGCATGGGCTCGCTTGGAGCCATGAACCAGGGCAGTAAAGACCGTTACGGCCAGGACAAGGTGGTGGGTGGAAAGTTAGTACCAGAAGGTGTAGAAGCTAAGGTTGCTTATAAAGGAAGCGTAGTCAACATCGTCGAGCAGCTCGTGGGTGGTTTACGGTCGGGCATGGGCTATAGTGGAGCTAAGGATATTCCAACTTTACAAAAGAAAGCAAAACTTATCCGCATTACTCCCGCAGGCCTTAAAGAAAGCCATGTGCATGATGTAAAGATTGCCAAAGCTGCCCCTAATTATAGCCAGGAGTAAGTTTTGACAATTTTTTTCATCGGGTTTACTATAAATTAACTATGAAGCCTAAGCTAAAAAATCTAGCCGAAGAAGACCTGCAAGCCATTAGTGATACAATGGTAGGCCTTTTAGACAAGCAGGCTTCAACTTTAGCGTCTAAGAAAGATTTAGAAGATCTTGCTACAAAGAAAGATTTGGCTGATTTGAAAGACTATATGCATGAGGGTTTTGAATCCGTTATAGAAGGTATGGATAGTATTGCCGAGAAGCTTACGGAAAAGGAAAAGTTTGATAAATTATTTGAGTGGGCAAGGGAAGTCGGGGAAAAAGTCGGAGTAAAACCTAAAGTTTAAAAAACCGCCACTCGGCGGTTTTTTTCTATCCCCATTCAATAGTAACCGGAGGTTTATCAGATAGCCGATAAACTACGCCCCCAACTTCTCTTATTTCATTGGTCATTCGCTGGCTCACGTGTTTTAGAAAATCATATTGTAATTCCGCAGAGCGAGCAGTAAAACCATTTACGCTCCAAACAGCCCAAAGCGCAATTACATGGCCTTCGGCCGCGTCGTCGCCTTTAGTGCAGGTTATCATCGAGCTTGTCACGACCGCGCCTGCTTGCCAGACAGAATCATAGAGTTTCCATTTGCGAAGTTCTTCAATAAATATCCCGTCTACTTTTCTGGCAGTGTGAAGCTTTTCTGCTGTGACTTCGCCTTCAATTCTTACTATCAAACCCGGTCCCGGAAAGGGATGGCGGACCAGCAAATCATCGGGGACTCCAATTTCTTTGCCAATCTGCCGGCCGGTATCTTTAACGCAGTCAATGAGCGGCTGTAACTCAGGAATGGAAAATTTTAAGCCCACGTTGTGATGGATTTTTATTTGGGCTTTGCGCGCGCCGGTGGTATAGCCGCCGCCGCTTTCTGAAACATCGGTATAGAGCGTACCTTGGGCAAGAAAATCGGCTTTAAATTTTTTGGCTTCGGCCTCCAGAACTTTTTTGTAGACACCTCTCATAGCAAGCCTTTTATCGTGCATTGATGTTTTGCCTTTGAGAGCCTTAAGAAACTCAGAAGTAGCATTTACAATCTTAACATCTATCCATTTTTGCTTTCCAAAGTATTTTATGACATTGGTTTCATCATCGGGCCTATCAATGCCCTTAATGTAGATACCTCTGATTTCACAATGGGAACCATTGTGAGAAGCATGTTTAAGCAAATAGGCAACAACGGCCGAGTCAGTGCCGCCGGAAAGAGCCAGCAAAATCCGTTTACCGGCGGTTTGTTTTTTTAATTGGCTGATTTTTTGTTGTGCCATCGAGCGCGCAGGAAACTTACTGCGCGCCTTGGCAATTTTAAAGACAAAATTTTCGTAAATTTTTGAGCCGTATTCGGTTTCAGTGACTTCGGGATGGAATTGCACTCCCCAAAGGTGTTTGTAGTTGCCTGCAGATACAGGTGCGTTGTGGGTTTTGCCTAAAAGTTTGATTTTTTTGCTTGGGAAAATATTGTCACCGTGGCTTTCTAATACTTTAGACGATTTAGGCACGCCATCGAAAAGCAAAGACTTGCCTAAGCTCGAAAAATCGTGAGCTCCAAATTCGCGATGGCCGGAGAGTTTTACTTTTGCGCCGACATGATATGCCCACATTTGGAAACCCAGGCAAATGCCTAAGAGGGGAATACTAAGATTAAATATTTTGTCATCGAAAGGTGGGTATTCATAGGCTGAAGATGGCCCTCCTGATAAAATAATTCCTACAGGATTTAATTTTTTAACATCAGCGGCTTTAATTTTAGAAGGGTCGGCAACCAAACAAAAAACCCCCAAACCATCGAGCTTTTGCTTAATTAAATGGTCAAACTGGCTGCCTAGCGCGAATAACAAAAAAAGCTCGTTCGTCTTGCGTACGCGCTTTTCATCACTAATAGCTTTTAAAATTTGCGGGCTGATTTTAGTTAAAGTATTCAGCATCTTATAGTTATTTTATCAGAAGAATTTATCATCGGCAAATTAATTTTGGTGGACCTTACCGGGCTCGAACCGGTCACCTCCACATTGCAAATGTGGCGCTCTACCAAATGAGCTAAAGGCCCCCGATTTGCCTCATACTAGCCTAAACTAAAATGCAATTTATTGAATAGTAATAATACGCTCAAGATGCACAGCAATAACCCAAAAAGTTTCCACCAAGTATAGGTGCCGGCGCCAACGCCTGTGCCCAGGTATTTTTCGGCCATGTCTATTTTGCCGGAAAACTGGTCGGTAATGGCTACCGAATATTTCATGCAGACAATGCCCAGGCCAAAGAGTAATATGGCGAGGATGAGGCGACTAAAGAAACCCATAAGAGTTTGTTTATTTTAAGAAACGTTTTTTTAAAAATGCTCTTCCCGAACCAGTTTTAAGGTATTTTTCAAAATTTTTGGCTGTTTGAATGTCAGCGAATGAAAAATAGCAAACTAATTTCCAAGGTTTAAACTTATTTGTATGAACGGAATTCCCGTAATTATGATCTTTAAATCTGGTTCGTAGATCATCGGAATACCCGACATAATGCTCCTTGGGGAACTTAACGCGTTGAAGCAAATATACGTAATGCATTCAGTGGCCCGCCTTCGCGATCCGACTACGCCAAGGCTTCGTCGGACTTCGCAGACAGCGCGAGTTTTAAAGCCTCCCAATAGTTAAATTGATCTGTAGTGGCGAAGCCAGCCGAAGCTTTAGCGAAGGCTGGTGCGTGTGCCAGGGATTGAACCTGGGACCCCGTCATTATCAGTGACGTGCTCTACCACTGAGCTACACACGCATAATTTAATCAACTAAATTGGTGACGCGCTTCCCGCCCGTACCGAACGGTACGTCCCTGGCGGGTAACCATCTGAGCTACACGCCCTAAATTTCTTGGTAAATCCCCATAATACTACCAAAAATCCCCAATTTTGACAACAGCGGCTAATTATATTATTATAAATTTGTAAATAGGCAGCAATTACTAAAGATTTTAAGCTAGAAACCAAAACTAAAAATCGTTATCCTAAATGAAATTTTTCGATTTCTTAGGCAAGAAAAAATCCATTTTGGGCATTGATATTGGCACATCCAACATCAAAATTGCCCAAATTACCCATAGTGGCACTGCGGTTTTGGATACTTATGGCATAGTTAACACCGCTTACCAGCTGGGCGGCAAAAACGACGAGGTAGCCATTGGCCAAATGGCTAGCATATTAAAGACTCTCATGGAAAAAGCCGGCGTAACCACCAACCGCTGCGCAATAAGTTTTCCTAATAGCGCGGTGTTTAGCTCAGTTATCCAGCTTCCCAAAATGAACGAGAAGGACATGGGCACAGCCGTGGAGTTTGAAGCTAAAAAGTATGTCCCCTTACAGCTTTCGGAAGTGGATTTGTCTTGGACAGTAATAAACCAAAAGGCGCAAGCGGCTGCGGGCGAAACCGTGCTCCTAACCGCTGTGCCCAAACAGATTACCAAGAACTACATGAAGGTCTTTGAACTCGCGGGCCTGGAACCGGAAGTGGGGGAAATAGAAGCCTTGGCGCTTATACGCTCTTTAATTGGCTCCGTGCCAATAAATTGTGTTATAATAGACATAGGCGCAAGGAGCACAGGGCTCAATATTATAGAAAACGGATTTTTAAGGCTCTCGCGGAATTTAAACATTGGCGGAGACACCATTACAGATAAAATTGCGCAGTCTCTGAACATTAGCGCTTTTAGGGCCGAGCAGTTTAAGCGGGATTTTGGGGTAAGTAATTCCACTTTTATACCTGACACCATAAGGCCGGTCCTGAATATTATAAAAAACGAAGTCAAACAGCTGTTAACTATTTACCAGTCCCAAAATATTGTAGTGGAAAAAGTTTTGCTAGTGGGCGGCGGCGCTAATTTGCCTGGTATAGAGGCATTTTTTGAAGATTTGAAAGTAAAAATTGAGCTGGGAAACCCACTGAAGGCCGTAGGCTATAACCAGAGCATTGAGCCAGTATTAAAGCGCTATTCGCTCAGCCTGCCCATTGCAATTGGCCTGGCTTTGAGAAACGAAAAATAAATATAGAATAGATAAGTACCAAGCAAGGTCCAAATTTCAAATTTCAAATTTCAAAAACCAAACGCCAAATCCCTGTTGTTTGAAATTTGTTTGGTACTTGCCTGCCCGCCACTTGTATTGCTTTAACCAGACGCGAGGTAGAGTGAGGGACATCTAAATAATTAAGTTAGATAACGTGGCAGGCGGGGTTCTTGGACACTTGGAACTTAACACAAAATGGCCCAAATAAACTTACTAAAACAAACAGAAAGCAGCCAGCATTCGTGGGATATTATCCCAAAAATTTTTGCGCGGCTTTTCCTTTTGGTTTTAATCTTACTAGTTATTTATTACGGCTGGACGGTTTTTTCTTATGGACAGGTGGAAAAAGAAACGGTAGCGACCCAGAAAAAAATTAATGACGACAAAATTGCCGCCCTGAGCATCCCCAAACGCGACGAGGTGCTTACCCGCCAGCTGCAGCTTAAAACCCAAGAAGGCTTAGTTTCCAGCCATATTTATTTTTCCCAGCTTTTCCCGGAACTTGCGCGCGTGACTTTAAAAACCGCCAGCTATAGTTCACTACAAGCCGTGGCAGACGGCAGCATGACCTTAAACGCCACCGTGCCGAGTGTTGATGATTTGGACAAATACCTCCAGGTATTTGATTTGCCTAAATTTAACGAAAATTTTAGCGACATTAAGATAGGCGGCTTCCATAAAGCTTCCAATTTGCCTGGCGGAAGCACGGCTTTAAATTTTAGCGTAAGGATGCGTTTTAACCCGGCCGTGGTCCAATACCAAGCGCCAGCTAAGTAAACGTTTTTATGAACATGCCCCCACTGCCAAAAAATATAAGCATTGGCCTTACTAAGCAGGGCGGGGCTTCGCGCGCGCCCTTGTTTGAGGCCGTACTCCTAATAATTGTCTGCGCCCTGTTTACCTGGTTTATACTTTTGCCAAAAGTTTCCGCTCTCTCTGAAAAAAGGGACAATTTGGACAAACTAAAGCTGGAGTCCGGGAAGATTGCCGACTCTTTGGCAAAATTCCAGCTCCTGGTTAAAAATGTGGAAGACCATCCCAAGGAAATTTCCGACCTAGATTACGCCCTGCCTTTGGACGGCAAGATTACCCATTTACAGTCTTTGTTGGAAACCCTTGCCCAATCCGTCGGCGTGACCATAGGTGACATAACAGTTGCGGCCAAAGGGGACAACGTCTGGGCAGGGGACAAACAGCTGTTGGCCAACCCTTTTGGCAGCCCTAGGACCCTGCAAAAAATGAACGGGACTATTTACGTTTTAGGCAACCTAGACCAGCTTTCCGCGTTTTTGAAAAAAATTGAAAACAGCGGCAGGATAGTGGACGTTAGCGCGATTGCCGTAGACCCAGGTCCGGCGGGAAGCTTGGGGCTTAGGCTGACTATTGACGCTTATTATTTAAGCCCTTACTAAAATCGGATGAATAAAAAATTTATAATCCAATTAGTTGTGATTGTCGGTGCTTTTGGCGGCGCGGGCTTAGTATTGTACAATGGCTTGTTCAAGCAGGGTGGGGGAGGGGCCCAAACCCCGGCTGTGGTACCGGCGGCAACCCAGGAAAGCATTTTGCCTTATGGCACCTCTATGGATTTTAATGCTGTCCTTAAGCAGAGGAACCTGCAATATAACCTAGTAGCTTTTCCGGTACTTGCCCCTGACAGCGAAGTTGGCATACCGCCGAGCGCCCTAATTACGCCCACAGTTTCCACGCCCCCTCCGGTTAAAAAATAAAATTTTTTTACCTCCCCAATTTTGCAATGCTAACCAGAAACAGGAAAATAACAAAGTATAATTTTAATTTTAAAGTTGCCCAAAAAATTGGGTAACATTTAGGCGGGTAAATGGATTTGCCGGTAAAAACCAATTCACCTTCGGCTTCTTTGGGCTTTGAGCAATTTTTAATTGACAACGGCTTCATTAAGCCCCAAGTGGCCAGCCAAATAAAAGCTTTGGTACAGCAGAGCGGCGAAGATTTCAGCCAGCTGCTGGTTGCCCAGAAAGTCCTGGACGAAGAAGACTTAACCAAGGCGAAAGCCGCTTTTTTTAACATACCTTACGTAGATTTAAGGCAGTTGAAAGTTACGCCAGATGTCTTGGCTTTAATTCCTGCTGAGTCGGCGAATTTTTATAATTTTGTGCCCTTTGAGCTAACTGGCAGTAACCTTAAGGTGGCCATTACCAACCCTACCAACCTTTCGGCCCTGGAGGCTTTGGAGTTTTTGGGGCAAAAGCAGAATTTGCAGGTGCAGTTATATTTAGCTTCCGACACTTCGGTAGCCATTATAGTGGGCAAGAAGCAAAACTTGAAAAAGGTTGTCGGCGAAGCCCTAAAGGACATCCAGACCAAACAGGACACTGAGCAAAAGCCGCTGGAAATAAAAAAAGAGGCTAAGCCCCAGGTCATAGAAGACGCGCCCATAATTAAAATCGTTGACGTCATTTTGACCAACGCCATTGAGGCCAATGCTTCGGACATCCACATTGAGCCTTCGGAAAAAGACGTGCGGGTGCGCTACCGCATAGACGGTATTTTGCATACTTCCCTTATGCTGCCCAAAAACGTCCAGCCCGCCATTGTTACCCGTATAAAAATCCTTTCCAACTTAAAAATTGACGAATCCCGCCTGCCGCAGGACGGCAGGTTCCACAAAGACAGCGGTAAGAAATCCGTTGACTTGCGTGTTTCTATTTTGCCTCTCATATACGGCGAAAAAATCGTCATGCGTATTTTAGACAAGACAGGTTCTGTGCCCACACTGGACCAGCTGGGCATCCGCGGCAGGGCGCTTAAGTGGGTGAATGAGAATATTAAAAAAACCCACGGCATTTTCCTTATTACCGGGCCTACCGGCAGCGGAAAATCCACCACCTTGTATTCTATCCTCTCCATATTGAACACCACTTCGGTCAACATTGTGACTTTGGAAGACCCGGTTGAATATTTTATTGAGGGCGTAAACCAAAGCCAAATTAACCCGGACATTGGCCTGACTTTTGCGGCCGGGCTCAGGAGCATTTTGCGCCAAGACCCCAACATTGTCATGGTCGGTGAAGTTCGCGACAAGGAAACCGCCGAACTGGCTGTGCAGGCGGCTTTAACCGGCCACTTGGTATTTTCCACTTTGCACACCAACAATGCCATTGGCGCCATTCCGCGTTTAATGGACATGGGCATGGAGCCTTTTTTACTGGTGGCTTCTATTAACGTGGTGGCTGCCCAGCGCTTGGTTAGGAAAATTTGCCCGGATTGCCGGGTAGAAACCCCATTAAGCAAACCCGTGGAAGAAGAAATCCGCAAACAACTGCAGACTATCCCAGAAGATTATTTTGAAGGTTTGGACAAAAAAGTAATTAAGACTTTCAAAGGCGAGGGCTGTGAAAAATGCGGTCACACCGGCTACGCCGGACGTTTTGGGATTTTTGAGGTCCTGCCCACGACTAACGAGATACAAGAAATGGTCATTAGCAAAGCCTCTGCCCATACCTTGTACGAAGCTGCTTTGAAAATTGGCATGATTACCATGAAGCAGGACGGTATAATAAAAGTATTAAGGGGGGAGACGACAATGGATGAGGTAATTAGGGTGACTACCGAATAAACAATTGACTATTAACGATTAACAATTAACTCTAGTCGTTAAAAGTTAATCGTAAACTGTTAATTGTTATATGCTTATGGCTTACATGTTCAGGCAAAAATTAAGGCTAGAGGATCTTGCGGGTTTTGAGGCGCCCGCTAAGAAGGTTTTGGTTTTTGAACCCGAAGAATATTTGGGCGCGCTTTATTCCCATTATTTAAGGATGCACGCTTTTGAAGTCATGCATTGCCTGGAGCGGGAAAATTTACAGTCTAGCCTGCTGGCTTTTGCCCCGCATTTACTGGTATTTAATGCCGATGCCGAAAGCGATTTTGCCGCCCGCCGCGCCCGCCTGTTGGAATGCAAAAACTCCAAGCCTGATTTGCTTATAGTGACCACAGCTTTAAATGCCAGCTCCAAGGACGTCTCTGACTTAATGTCCGCGGGCGTACTTAGCCACATTAACCGTAATTTTTCTCGCCCCCAGGATTTAGGGCTGGTAGTACGCGCTTTGTTATCTAACAATTGACCGTTAACAATTAACAATTAACTAAAAAATATTTTATCCAGGGTGTTAATTGTCAATCGTTAATCGTTAATCGTCCAAATATATGTATAAAGCCAGTGAATTAGAGCTTAATAAACTTTTATCCGTAGTCCTTGAGCGCGATTCTTCGGATTTGCATTTAATGGTGGGAGAGCCGCCGGTTATACGCGTGGACACCCAGTTAATACGCTTAGACAATTACCAGGTCTTAAGCAACGACAACATTAGCGACCTCCTCAATGTGCTTTTGACCCCGGTACAGAAACAAATGTTTGAAAAGGACATGCAGATAGATTTCTCCTATGCCTTTAAGGACAACATCCGCTTCCGTGTGAACGCTTATAGGCAAAAAGGCGTGCTGGGCGTGGCGCTCAGGGTTGTGCCTAACCACATAAAGACGGTGGAAGAACTTAACCTACCATCCACCATGAGGAAGTTTATTGAAAGGAAGCAGGGGTTAGTGCTTATGGTCGGCCCTACCGGACACGGTAAGTCTACGGCCTTGGCCGCTTTAATAAATGAAATCAATAACACCCGGGCCGAACATATTTTGACCATTGAAGATCCTATTGAGTTTGTCTTTACGCCCAATAAGTCCATAATCTCCCAGCGGGAATTATTCTTAGACACACCCAGCTTTGCAAGCTCCCTGCGCTCGGCTTTGCGTGAAGACATTAATGTTGTCCTGGTGGGTGAAATCCGCGATTTGGAATCCATCTCATCGGCGCTTACCGTTGCTGAAACCGGCCACTTGGTGTTTGCCACCTTGCATACTAACGATGCCGGCCAGAGCATTGACCGTATAGTAGATGTTTTTCCTGCAGAGCAGCAGCAGCAAATCCGCGGCCAGTTGGCATCTGTTTTAGTCGGCGTGGTGTCATTGAGGTTGCTTCCGAAAGTTGGGGGCGGCCGCGTGCCGGCATATGAGATCATGATGGCAAACCACGCTGTCAGGAACGTTATTCGCGACAACAAGATTTACGAAATCCCAAACATCATCCATACATCTTTAGAAGAAGGCATGGTGCCGCTGGATAAGACCTTGGCGCTGTTGGTCAAGCAGGGCCAGGTGGAATTTGAAGTCGCGCAGAATTTTGTTTTGGATAACGAGTATTTCCTCTCACTTATTTCTTAAGTCTGTTTTTACGAACTACGAATTGGTACGAATATACTAATTCAAAAGTTCTACCAATAGTATATTCGTAAAGATTAGTAGTTAGTAAAGAATATGAAATTCCTCTACAAAGCCCGAAACCAAGAAGGCGTCGTCCAAAGCGGCGTAGTTTTGGCTATTGACCAGAACAAGGCAGAGAGCTTACTGGCGGAAAACGGATTGGTTATTATTAGCCTAGAGAACCAGGAAGCGGATTTGTTTGAAAAATTCAACCCATTCGGCAAGTCCGTAAGCAACAAAGACTTGGTCTTGTTTTCCAGGCAGCTGGCCACCTTAATTTCCGCCCGCGTACCCATTATCCAGTCGCTCCGGATTTTGCAGGAACAGATTGCCAGCAAATACTTGCTGCAGATTGTTGGCGACCTTATTGCTGCAGTTGAGAACGGCGACTCCCTAAGCAATGCCATGGCCAAACACGACAACGTCTTTGGCAATGTTTACCTAAGTTTGGTTAAGTCAGGGGAAGTCGCGGGCTCTTTAGACAAGTCTTTGGTATATTTGGCCGACCAGTTGGAAAAAGATTACGAACTGCGAGGCAAGGTCAAAGGTGCGCTGACTTACCCGATTTTTGTGCTGGTAGCCTTAGTCGGCATAGGGTTATTAATGTTTAAATTCGTTTTACCCAACCTGACTTCGGTGCTGGAAGAACAGGGTGGCACCCTGCCGCCTGTTTCCGTAGCCCTAATAGCCTTTACCAACTTTTTCAACAAATTTTGGTGGGTGGTAATTATGATTATGGCCGCGGCTATTTTAGGCGCCAGGTTTTATATTACCACTGAGTCTGGCCGGCATAATTGGGACAGGATGAAAATAAAGTTTCCGATTATTGGAGATATTTTTGTTAAAATTTATTTGGCCCGTTTTGCCCGTAACCTCTCCACCTTGGTGGTTGGAGGCATACCGATTATTAAAGCATTGCAAATAGTCAGCGAAATCATCAACAATGTCATTTATAGGGATATTATTGTGGAAGCGGTAACCAAAATTCAGGCTGGCAAAAGCATAAGTGAAGGCCTTTCTGGGCACCCCGAGTTTCCGGGCATTGTCACCCAAATGGTAAAGGTAGGGGAGCAGACCGCCCAGCTGGACGACATTATGAGCAAGTTGGCACAGTTTTATGAAAAAGAAGTGGATGCCAAGGTCAGCACTTTAACAACACTCCTTGAGCCAATAATTATGATAGTCCTGGGTATTGGGGTGGGCGTTTTGGTGGCTGGAATTTTGCTGCCGATTTATAACTTGGCCAGCACTGCCGGGTAGGGAGGGGGAAACGATTAACTCTTAACAATTGACTGAAACAAGGGCCAACGACATTTTCAAAAAGTTAAAAATTAGCTGTCAATTGTTAATTGTTTCCCCGTGTGCATAACTTGGCTTGCTTTTGAGAGAAAGAATGTTATAATATAATTAACTAAAAATATTTAATTGGAAGTAGGTTACTATTTTCAATTTTATTTTAGACAGGATTGGGGGTGAAAAAATTGAGAAACAAAAACAAAGCTGGTTTCACTTTAATTGAATTGTTGGTAGTTATTGCCATTATCGGTCTTTTGGCATCTGTGGTTTTACTTGCCCTAAACTCGGCTCGAGCCAAGTCCAGGGACGCCAAGAGGTTAGCCGATATTAGGCAATTAGCTTCGGCCTTTGAGCTGTACTTTAATGATATCAACAGCTATCCGACCAATAACGCCAACGTAGCGCTTTCAGCCGCAACGCCTTTGGGCAAACCGGCCATTACCCCGAATTTTATTGGGATACTGCCGACTGAACCTACCCCAGCGGATGGTTCTTGCAGCGGCGCCGGCGGCCAAGGCACCAACCAATACTACTTCCTTAAGAACTCTTACGGGGCAGCGGATATGTTGACCAGTACTTACTCCATAACATTCTGTTTAGGAGCACAGACTGGAGGCTATTCTGCTGGTGCACACACCCTCACCCCAGCGGGTATACAATAAAGTTTAAATTCCCCATCCCGTCGCTTTAGTTAGCGACGGGATGGGTGGATTGTTTAGGAAAGCTTTTTGTGATTCAAACATTTTCTCCACGAGCCCAGATGATTTTTGGCAGCCTGTTATTGGCTGTTCTTTTATTTGGGATGATTTTTTGGGGAATTAACAAAGGCAAGGCGCAAGGCAGGGCAGAGGCGGCTTATACAACGGCCGAAAATGTTTTTTTAGGCCTCCAAAATTTTTATTCCGACCAGGACCGCTACCCCAGCCTGTCGGAATTTTCCGACCAAGCTATTATGCTCAGTTATTTATCGGTTTTCCCTTTGCCAGATTTTCCGGACAAAACCTGCAGCCAAAGCTTTGTATACAAAAGGCCTTCGGCTGACAGCTTCCAGCTTAGCTTTTGCCTGCCCGTTTCGTTCCAAGGTTTTAATAAGGGTTGGAACACAATAGAAGGTCAGCCCGGGGTTAAGCAATAAGGGTTTAAGCTTTGCCGCCCCCTTATTATGGGGCGGCTTTATGATTTTCGGCGTCCGTGTTAAACTTTTTATACATGGACATTATTTCCAAAATAAGGTTGCCATACCGCGAGGACAGGCTTTTCAGCATTTTGGCTTTTACGGTTTTTATTGTCCCTTTGGCTTTCTCTGTTTTCAGCAATGAAAATTTTGAAACCATAAAATTCACGCTTTTTTTGTTTTTTACCGGCTGTGCCTTAGCCGTTTTTATTTTAGGTTTTTATGGTGGGCGAAAATCGGTCATTTACAACTCTCCGCTGTTCTGGCTTCTAGGCTTATTTTGCGGCCTAGCCTTACTTAGTAGCCTCCATTCCTTGGATTGGGTTTATAGCGTGTTTGGTTTTTATTATCGTTTTACCAATGGCTTGCTTTTTTATGTGGCGTTTGCTGTTTTTCTTGTGCTGCTTATCCAAAGTTTGGACAAAGCGAAATTTTTGTTTTTGATTAAAATTTTGGTTTTAGATGCCTTGGTTATTTCACTTGTAGGTTTTATGCAGTTTTGGGGTTGGGGTTATTATGCCGGCCCAGACCTAACCCTTTTTGTCCGCCCGCCCAGCCTTTTGGGTAATCCTAATTTTAGCGCAATGTTTGTTGCCGCGGTCCTGCCGTACGCTGTAGCCCTGCTTCTACTAAGGCCAGGCTTCCGGTCCCGGATTTTTTTTGGAATCGCTAGTTTTTTTATTTTGGTAGGCAGCCTATTGTTCTCCAGCCGTGGTGCTTTTTTGGCTTTGGGCTTGGGTGCTGTTTTAAGCTTGTTGCTGCTTTGGCTCGGTGGTTTTAGCAAAAAAATTATTTTTTGGATGCTTGGGTTAATAATTATTGCCGCCATAGCACTGCCTCTTTTACTCACTCAAAGCCGGCCTTCTGCGTTAACTTCAATTTTCAAAACCCCGGACATAAATACGGATTCCAGGATCTTGGCCTGGAAGTCTGCCATAAGCGGAGCGCGCGAACAGCCATTTTTAGGCTCTGGCCCCGGCACTTTTGTGGTTTTTTTTGAGCATCATCGTTTGCCCGGGCAAGGGGTAGCGGTTGGCGTATTTGATGACGCGCACAATTTATTTTTACAAATGGCCGCCACCGTAGGAGTACCTTTTGTTTTGGTTTTTTTGGCAGTTCTCTCTTTAGCGTTTTATTACGGAGCCAGATCGCTTTGGAGGGAAAAAGACGCTTTAAGCCTTGCCGGCATGCTGAGCCTGTTTGTCTGGGCAGTAATGGCATGCTTTAACCCGGTTACCGTACCGTGTTTTTTGCTGTTGGCGGTTGTGCTGGCGGGTTTATTTTTTACCCGAGCTAAAAGCGCTGTTATTAATTTAGGGTTTTTTCGCAGCGGGATTTTGTCCATTTTATCTCTTGGCCTAATAGGCTTTGCTTTGGCATTAGGGATTGGGGAAACAATTTTTTACTTTGCGGAGAGCGCGTATTTAAACCAAAATCCCCAAAGTGCTTACAGGCTTAGCGCTTTAGCCAAGAATATTAACCCTACCAGCCAGCTATACTTTGTTTATTATGCGGCAGCGGAAATTAGCCTCCATAAACCTGAGGAACAGGTTGTTAAAGACATAGAATATATGAAAAGCCTCCACCCCTTGCATACCCGCAGTTTTGTGGAGGCCAGCAATTTGTATGCCCGCCAGTATGAAGAAACTAAAAATAAGCTATATTTGGAGGTGGCGGCAAAAAATATGGAACAGGCACTGGCCATAGACGCGTTTGACCCTGAGAGGTATGGCCAGCTGGCTTTGTACCGCTACCAGCTTAATGACATTCCTTCGGCAAAGTCAGCGGCGAAAGAAAGTATTAATTTAAAAAAAGATAATTTTTTAACCTGGATACTGCTGGCTAAAATTTACCAGTCGGAAAAAGACAGGCCCGGGGTAATTGACGCCCTAACCCAAGCATTTAAAGCCAGGCCGGACATACTCCAGTTAAAATATTTGCTGGGTTTGGCAAAAAACTTGGAAGATGTCAGCCAGGTGCCCCTTAACGCAACCAGCCGGGCGCCGGATCTGAATTAGCCAAAATTTATGCAAGTTTTAATTTACATTTTTGTTTTTATTTTTGGCAGCTGCATTGGCAGTTTCTTAAATGTGATAATTTTGAGGAGGCCTGTGGGCGAAAAAATATCCGGCCGCTCGCACTGCGCCCACTGCCGCCATGAGCTTAATGCGGGGGACCTTATTCCGCTGGTGAGTTATTTGGCTTTAATGGGTAAGTGCCGCTACTGCGGCCGCGCTATTTCGCCGCGCTATTTTATTATTGAACTGGCAACTGGGTTCTTATTTGCCTTGTCGTGGCGTGTAATTGATCCCAATAGTTTGGCGGCTTATTTCCATGCCGGGTTTGCGGCTTTTGTTTTGGCCGTTTTAATTACAGTTTTTGTCATTGACCTGGAGCATTATTTAATTTTAGATGAAATAATTTTTCCTGCCGCGCTGGCAGTGACCCTGGCTAACATCGTAACCGACATTTTAGCCCGCCAACCCGTGTTTTCCTGGCACAGCCATTTTGTTTTGGGCCTTGGTGCCGCCCTCGCCGCGGCCTTGCCTTTTTTTGCCCTGTGGTTTTTTTCCCATGGCAAGTGGATGGGTTTTGGCGACGTAAAATTGATGCTTTTTCTGGGTCCGGCCCTAGGTTGGCCTGGCGTTTTTATTGCGCTTTTTATTAGCTTTATTTTGGGAGGCGCTTTAGCCGCAATTCTTTTGGCTGTGGGCGCGAAAGGCCTAAAAAGCAGGCTGCCCTTCGGCACTTTTTTAGCTTTAGGTTCGGCCGCGACCCTGCTGTATGGGGAAAAATTATTCCACTGGTATTTGGGGCTTTTGGGTTTTTAATGGTATAATAAAGGAAATTTGGAAGCTAAATTCAGAAACAAAAATGCTGGCCTTAAGCCAAAAAAAAACTCCAAACCGGCGGTCCTGCCCGCGCGCAAATAATGCCGGCTTTACCATAATTGAACTTATGGTTGTAGTTACCATTATGGCCCTTATGGCTTCGGTAATGGTTTTGAATTTAAACACCACCCGCGCCTCACGTGACATCAAGATTGCCCAAAACCTCCTGGTAAGCAACTTAAGGAAAACCCAAAGTTACACGCTTTCTTCCAGGAACCTAGCATCCGGCCAGCAGGTGCAGTATTACCTAATGAAATTTGATATTACCAATAACCCCACACAGTACGTAATCCAGGCAGTCTACGATGTGGATTCGTTGCCTAAACTTGAAGACAATGAAACCATAAGCCTGCCGCCAAACATAAAAATCGCTTCAGTGGAGATTTCCGAACGCACCGCCCTGCCTAGCCTGCAAAAATATAATCCATCGCCCTCCCTTTCCACCTTTACATCCGGTTGCGGCCTAATAAGTTTTGCCGCCCCATTCGGCAAAGTAATTTTTAACGATGGCTGCACTTTAGTAAACCCCATTACCCACCCTTACGACTTGGGCTTGTCGGACGACTATTACAGTAAAATTTTAAGCTTCCAGATTAATGTTCCTTGCGACGTGGCAGATTACGGCACACCTGGCATTTGCACTGCCAGCACCGACTCGGTTATGGTAATTACCTTAAGCGATCTGGCAGGCAGTATTTTTCGCAAAGTGCTAGTCAATGGCATAACAGGCGCCATTTGCCCCACCTTAGGTGACACCAGCCCGCCTATTTGCCAAACTTCAGGTTAATTTAACAGCCCAATAGCTAATGAAATTTTATTTTTTACCCAAAGCTAATCTCAACTCCCACCCCGAAAGGGGACAGACCCTGATTGAAACCTTGGCCGCGATTTTTATTTTGGTTATGGGGATAACAGCGGCTGTGGGCTTGGCAATTTATGCATTGAATTCCTCTTCCAGCATTACCAAACAAATTATTGCCACGGGTTTGGCACGGGAAGGCTTGGAGGCAGTAAGGAATATGCGCGACACCAATTGGCTGAATGATACCCTAAGCGTGGACGGCTGTTATAATTTTGATACTGGCCAGTCTAACCAGGCGGATTGCTACAAGCATTGGCTGGGCACCAATGGGCCGCCGCCGGCTTTCTGCCTAGATCCCAGCAATGGCAATCCCTGCAACGGCAATACCACAGACATGGACTATTCGCTCGCTTTTGACTCTACCTCAATTAATTTTTGGGTCTTGCAGAAGCAAAAAACCCAGCAAAATTACGGGATGACATTTTTAACCGGTGATTTGGGCAACAGCGGCATTTATTTCGCCGACGGTTCAACCCCCTGTGCCAATGCCTCCAACATAGCCGATTATTGCCGGAAAATAGTCCTTAGCAAAGATACCAGCGACCCTAAATACCAGCAGGATGTTGGGCCCCTGCTCCTGGTAAAGTCTCAGGTCTGGTGGGTGGATAAAAAGTGCCCGCGTGCCGCTGATTTTGACCAGGCCGACCCTTCCTGCCGCGTGGAATTAGATACTTATTTGACTAACTGGAAAAATTATTAGTTTCCTACTAAATACTAATCTTTACTAATATACTAATAGCAAAGTCCAAGATTAGTAAATTTGTACCAATTAGTATTTAGTAGATGCCTTATGCAAAATCTCAAGCGACAAAAAGGTTTTACCCTCATGGAAATTGTGGTTGCCACAACCATTTTTGCCGTGGTGGTTTCTTCCCTGCTTGCGCTTTTCAATTATACTTTAAAAATCAACAGGAAAAGCGAAGCGCTCAGGCAGGCAGCGCAGGGTATGCGTAACTTTGTGGAATTTTTAGTCAAAGAAGTCAGGAACGGGCAAATTGATTACTACGTCAATAATAGCCTGCCGACCGCCAGCTTGGGCCCCTGTGGCGCTTCGGTCGTTGTGGGCCAGCGGAGTTATGAGACCCAGGATAACCGTTTAGGCATTATCAATACCGACAACATCCAAGAATGTTTTTATTTTGGAGACAACGACGGCAATTATGTGGGCAACAGCAGTATTTTTGATGCCCCACAGAACAGCAATTATACTTTGGTCATGGAGAAGGCAGGCATAGCCAGTCCTCAGGTTTTGAACCCGGCGAACTTCCGCATAGAAAAACTTATGTTTTTAATCCGGCCCTTATGCGATCCTTTTACCAGTACTTGTGATTGGCCCCCAGGCGCTTATCCCCCAGGCGCTTATCCTAAAACTCAGCCTTTTGTGACAATATTAATGAAGTTCGTGGCAAAACTGCCCACGGGCGAAGAGGTGCCGATTTCCTACCAGACTTCGGTGTCGTCGCAAAAATATGACATACCCAAAGAGTAGGAAAATTTTCAATTTTCAATTTTCAATTTTTAAATCCCCCCAAGACGGAGTGACTTTATTTTTGGGGATTTTGGTACTATCTTCGCTTATGGCAATAAGTTTCAGCTTGGCGACTATACTTTTTATAGAAGTCCGGACTTCCAGCGACCTGACCAAAACCGAAGGCGCATTGGCCGGTGCCAATGGGGTCGCGGAGCAGGCACTCTATAATATTAAGCGCAGTGTGGATTGCGACGAAAACTGTTACCAAACTGACTTTAGCAACCATGTTGCTTTAAATGGCGAACCGGAAAGCTCCACAGTTGCCAGCCCGACTTTGCTGGATAAAGTTGAGCCTGCCAGCAATAACCTGACCAATACCAAAAATAAATATGATTTTTGCAGTACAAACACCCCGCCGAACGGCGGCTGCGGTTACGGTAAGGTAGTTGTTACATACGAACCCAGCGGCAATAACGATCCGCTAGTCGTAAACCTTTGCGAGTTTGACGCCTCCGGCACTACTTCTTACGATACCGCGCCTTGCACCGACCTAGACGACGACTACTGGCAAACCGGGCATAATGGGCAATTTTTGGCTTCGGGCCAGCAGCTGGTTTTGACATTAACCCCGGGTATGCAGCAGCAATTGATTTTGTATAATTACAACGTAACAAGTACCCAGAATATTTACGTCCAAATCCAAACTTTTGACACCAACGGCACAACGCCCAAAGGCCTGCCTTATGCCAATAAAACTTCGGTGTCCATTAATGCGCTCAATGGCCTAGTGGGCCGGAAAATAAAAGTAGTTGTGCCAAATCCCGGTGGGAGCAGTAGTTCATGCGGTCCGGGCAACGATGCCTGTTTTGTTGGAGCTAACATTGCCACTCAGGGCAATTGGCAAGGAGTTTATGGTTCAGCAGGCTACGACATTAACAGTTATTCCGGCAGCTTAGCCTCTGCCCCGTCTTACGGCACTTATTGGGCAACCGGCAATTCTGTTTATGAATGGTGTAATAACGACGGGACCTGTAACCCCGATGCTAGAGCGTTACAAATTCCTCCCGTAGGCACCAGCCGAATAGCCGGTACTTGGTATTCCGGCACCACTTTTGACATTGATGTTAATATCACGGACGGCAATACCCACCAAGTTGCTATTTATATGGTGGACTGGGACACTTACCAAGGGGGGAGAGTCCAGACAGTTGACGTGTTAGACGGCAGCACGTTAACCGGTTTAGATTCACAAAGCATTTCCAACTTTACTAATGGCAAGTATTATGTTTGGAATGTTTCTGGCCATGTTATTTTTAGGATCACGAATAATAATGCGCCATCAAATGCCGTCGTGAGCGGCATATTCTTTGATTAGTTTGGTTATTATATAAAAATCCCGCCCTTTTAAGGGCGGGATTTTAAATATATTTGTTTATTGCTTGGGTACTTTAAGTTCCTGGCCTGCTTTTAAATAGAAGGGGCTTTTTAAGTTATTTAGGGTGGCCATAGTGGTCCAGCTAATATTGTATTTTTGACTTATGCTGAAAAGCGTATCGCCTTTTTGGACCGTATAAGTAGTAAATTGTATGGAGTCTTGGCCTTCTTGGCTCTTATTGTCGCTGGCGCCTAAGACTTCCGGCGCTGCATTTGAGCCCGCAGGCTGGTTTTTGCCTGTAAGTAGGAGCCTCACAGCATTCAAGCTCAGGCCAAGGGCCAAGACCAGGCAAATAACCGCTGTAACTTTTAAGATTTGGTTTTGGGAATAGCCGCGGCCGACCCCTAATTTGAGCCGCGGTGAAAGTTCAAATTTTTTTGAATTAAAAGCCATTAAAATGGAGTAATTTTTTTTCCAACAGTAACAACTACAGACTGTTAAATTTATTTTACCATAAATTAAGCGGCTTTGTGTTGTGGATAAGATTTGCTTTGCAAACATACGCTGGTTTGGAAGCCAGATGGCAAAAACAAGCCGAAAATAGTATAATTATTGGGTAAATGCAAAAAAACGAAGCAGAAAAACGCATAAAAAAATTGGGTGAGCAGATTTCGGAACTGCGTTACCGGTACCATGTGCTGGATGACCCAAAGGTGACGGACGAAGTCTACGATTCTTTGTCGCGCGAGTTACATGAACTGGAAAAAGAGTTCCCCGACCTTGCTATGGAAGATTCGCCACTCAAGCGTATAGGCGGCCAGGCATTGGATAAGTTTGTAAAAGTTAAGCACGACTCGCGCATGCTCTCTTTGAATGATGCTTTCTCGGAAGAGGAAATGCGGGAATGGGAAGCCAGGATAAAAAGGCTGGAGCCGAACGGCAAATGGGATTACATGGCTGAGTTAAAATTCGACGGGCTGGCTACAAGCTTAATTTATGAAGAAGGGGGGTTTATTCGGGGCGCAACTCGGGGTGATGGTTTTATTGGCGAAGACATTACACAAAATTTAAGGACCCTTTCTTCTATTCCTCTACGTTTAAACTTAGAGCTGAAGCATACGGAAAAATTTCCCGATGATTTAAAACGTCGCGTGAAGGCGAAATTATCAATGGTCAGAAAAATTGAAGTACGCGGCGAGGCCTTAATGACCAAGCAAGGTTTTAAAGAGTTAAATCGTTCGCAAGAAAAAGCGGGAGAGCAGACTTTTGCCAATCCCAGGAACGCGGCGGCCGGCAGTTTACGCCAACTCGACCCTAAAATTACCTCATCCCGCAAACTATCTTGGCATGCTTATGCCCTCATAACCGACCTTGGCCAAAAAACCCATGAGGAAGAGCATCTCATTGTTAACATGTTAGGATTTATAGTAGACAAGCAAGCAAAAGTAGTAAAAAATTTGGAAGAAATTTTGGCTTACCAAAAAAGCATACTCAAACTCCGTGAAAAACTGCCCTTTGAAATAGACGGCGTAGTGGTCCGTGTTAACGATGAAAATATATTTGAGAGGATGGGAGTAGTCGGTAAAGCGCCTCGCGGGGCTATTGCCTTTAAGTTTGCTGCCAAAAAAGCCACTACTATAATAGAGGACATCATAGTCCAGGTCGGCAGGCAGGGGAACTTAACGCCGGTTGCGATTATGAAGCCGGTGGAAGTTGGCGGGGTGACGGTGGCTAGGGCGTCCCTTCATAATATAGACGAAATACATCGTTTGGGCCTAAAAATAGGCGACACCGTTGTTATTCAGCGCGCCGGTGATGTTATTCCTCAGATTGTGGAGGTCCTCCCTAAGCTCCGTTCTGGCAAAGAAAAAGAATTCCATATGCCTAAAAAATGCCCGGTCTGCGGCTCCGAGACTCATCGCCAAATAATATCTGAAGGTGATACCAAGGGCGCGGCAATAGTTTGCAATAACCGCAATTGCCCGGCCAAAAATTTGCGTGCCATTACCCATTTTGTGAATGCTTTTGAAATTTACACTATTGGCCCGAAAATTATTGAACGTTTTAAAGACGAAGGCTTAATAAGCGATGCAGCTGATATTTTTTCTTTGAAGAAAGAGGATATAGAACCGCTGGAGAGGTTTGGTGAAAAGTCTGCGGAAAATATAATAAAATCGATTGATGACCACAGGAAAATATCGCTGGCAAAATTTATTTACTCCTTGGGCATTTTGCATGTTGGCGAAGAGACGGCAATAGATTTAGCCGAGTATTTTGGAGGCATCCAAAAATTAGAAAAAGCTACTTTGGAGGAAATAGACGCAATTCCGAACATTGGGGCTGCGGTTGCTAAGTCTATTTACAATTTCTTTAAAGATAGGCATAATATGTTGTTCGTGGAGAAATTGTTGAGTAGCGGGATAGAAGTTAAAAGTGAAAAGTTAAAAGTGAAAAGTGGGCCACTGGCCGGGAAGAAAGTTGTGGTTACCGGCAGTTTAGAAAAAATGTCGCGCGATCAAGCTAAAGCAGCCGTGCGTAAAGCCGGAGGCGAGTGGACATCGTCTGTTTCCAAAAATACCGACTATGTAGTTGTAGGTAGTGACCCTGGTTCCAAATATGAGAAGGCGCAGAAATTGGGAGTTAAAATTTTAAATGAAAAAGATTTTCTAAATTTGCTATGAGAATAGTAATTAAAGTCGGCAGTAACGTTTTAACTAATGATACGAAATTGGTTTCCGAAGGCGTAATTAAACGCCTGTCGGAGGAAATTTTTGCATTGCAAAAACAGGGGCACCAAGTCATTCTACTAAGCTCCGGAGCCGTTGCCTACGGCCGCGCGCGGCTGCCTAAAATTAAATTTACAGAAAATAAGCAAATTTGGGCAGCAGTCGGCCAACCCTTTTTAATGCATTTATTTGGCAAGTATGCCGAAATAGCTGGAGCTGAAATTGGCCAACTGTTAATTTTGCGAAGTGAGTTAACAGACAAAGACCGCTATAATAATTTAATAGTTGTTTTAGAAGGCATGCTTAAAGCAGGTGTACTGCCTATTATTAACGGCAACGACGTCATTGCCATGGCAGATTTAGTAGCTAGGGATAACGACATGTTGGCAGCCATGATCGCAGTGGCCATGAAAGCAGACAAGCTGCTGCTGTTAACCAACCAAGAAGGATTTTTTACTGGCAACCCATTAACTGACACCGAAGCTAAACTTATTACGGTGGTAAAAGACGTGGATTTTGAATTAGAAAAAATGTGTGTGGGGCCCAAATCTTCAGGCGGCAGCGGGGGGATGTTAAGTAAAATCCGCACCGCCAAACACGCGGTTAATGCCGGTATAGAAACAATTATTGCCGATGGCAGGGAAATAGATTGTATTAAACGCGCCCTTGCGGAAAATCATATTGGTACAAAATTTATTGCGCAAAAACAAAAAGCTATTAGTGACCAAAAACGCTGGCTTATGGCAGCAAAATGTTTTGGCCAGCTTGTAATAGACGACGGCGCAGTGAAAGCCTTAAAAAGTTCCAAAAGTTTATTGTTACCGGGTATTATTTCTGCCCGTGGTGTTTTCGATAAAGATGAAATCGTGGAAGTCGTCTCTAAGAGCGGTAAAGCCGTAGCGTACGGTAAAATAAATTATACCAACCTGGAAATTGTTGAAAAACTTAATGAGAGAAAATTGGCAGGTAGTAGCGCACCTAAACTTAAGGAAGTCATTCATTCTAACCACATGACAGTTTTGGGCATATGAGGATTCATATAATTGGAACCGGAGTAATGGGCAGCGCCATTGCCAAAATACTTTCCAAAAAGCACAAAGTTTTTGTGTTTGATGTTAATGCTGGCAAAGCGCGCGCGCTTGCTAAACACGGCGCGATTTTCGATGCTGGCTTTAAGAGTTTGCCATTGTCCGATGTTGTGCTGGTTTCGGTTAAGCCTTATCATCTAGTCGATTTGAAAATAAAATTATCAGCAAAACAGATTTTAATTTCCATTGCTGCAGGCGTAAAAATTTCCAAACTTCAAAAATTATTCGGCACAAAAAAAGTCGTGCGCGTTATGCCTAACCTCGGGCTTTCCGTAGGGCAGGGGATAGCCGCCTGGAAAGCGGGCGGATTGGGTAAATCCGACAAAGCAAAAGTAAAGAAGCTAATGGACGAAGTATCGGAGAACTTTGAGGTGTCTAATGAATCCCGTATTGATGGAGTAACAACAATTTCCGGCAGCGGCCCGGCTTACTTTTTTGCTCTGGCCGATGCTTTGCAGAAAGCGGCTAAAGATTTCGGTTTTGACAGTAACACATCGCGCAAGCTGGTAGAGAAAACTTTTTCAGCGGCCGCGGCTTTGCAGAAAAATACAGCCTATGATGTGCTAATAAAGCAAGTTGCTTCCAAAAAAGGCACCACCGAAGCTGCTCTAAAAGTTTTTAAAAAATCGGGATTAGATAAAATAGTAGTTAAAGCAGCACAGGCCGCCAAAAAGCGAGCACAGGAGATTGCTAATGAAAAATAATTTACTATATATATTATCTAATGTCAAAAAAGCCCAGCCCAAGCTGGCCGTTTTGAGTCTGGCTAATAGAAATCGGGTTTTGAAAAATCTGTCCAATCTTTTGCTAAAAAATCCGAAGCAAATTTTAAAAGCCAACGCGCAAGATTTGAAAAATTTAAAGCGTTTGGAAATGCGGGACAGGTTGGTTTTAAATGACAAGCGAATTAAGGGCATGGCGCAGGGTTTACTTAAGGTGGCTAAGCTAGCAGACCCTTTAAACCAAAAACTTGAGAATAAAAAATTGCCCAATGGTTTGCATTTGCAAAAAATTTCCGTGCCTTTGGGGGTTGTGGGTGTTATATACGAATCCCGCCCGAATGTAACAATAGACTTAGCCGGGCTTGCCATAAAATCGGGTAATGCACTTGTGCTTAAAGGCGGTAGTGAGGCGCAAGAAACCAATAAGATTTTGGTAAATTTAATTCATCGCGCCCTAAATTTCCTAGGGTTACCCTCGGAGGTGGTATATTTTATTGACCCAAAGAGCGATTGGCAGAAACCTTTGCTGAATGCTCACGGGTTGGTGGATGTTTTAATTCCGCGCGGCAGTAATAATTTAATTACTTGGGTGCGAAAAAATTCCAAATTACCGGTAATAGAAACCGGCGCCGGGGTTTGCCATACTTTTGTAGATGCCGATGCTAATATAGAGAAGTCTGCGGGCATTGTCGTGAACGCAAAAACCCAGAGGCCCGATGTTTGTAATGCATTGGATACATTAGTAATCCATCGCCGGGCGATGAAAGCCTTAATGTCGGCGTCAAAAAAGTTGGCAAAGCATCATGTTGAGATTTTTGCAGATGTTGAAGCGTATAAGGAACTTAAAAAAGTATATCCGATAAAATTACTGCATAAAGCAAAACCAAAAGACTATGGTCATGAGTTTTTAGGTTTACAAATGTCGGTTAAGACCGTAAAAAGTTTTGAGGAAGGCTTGAATTTCATAAAAGAAAAGACCTCCGGGCATTCCGAAGCTATCTTATCTAATAACAAGAAAAATATTAGCCGTTTCCTAAACGAGGTGAATGCTGCAGCGGTGTATGCGAATGCTTCTACAAGATTTACAGACGGGGAAGAGTTTGGCATGGGCGCGGAAGTGGGTATTAGCACACAGAAATTACATGCCCGCGGACCCATGGGCTTAATGGCTTTAACATCGTATAAGTGGATAGGACAGGGTAATTGGTTAACAAGAAAATAATGTCAAAGGTGCTCTTTGCCAAGCGTGGCAAAGAGCACCTTTGACAGCGATATGGTAATTGCAAAACTAAGAAATTTTTATGGCAAATATGAGCGGCTGATTTCTTCGTGGTCGCTGCTTTGTGGTTTTGTTTTTGACGCTATAGTGCTTAAGCGGGTTGACCAATTTTGGGAAAATTTTTTTGTAGTTTTGCATTTGGTGGTTATTGCTGTTTGTATGGTAATAGTCCACGCGCTAGAAAAACAGGAAGGGGACGAAGCCAATCCTTCCAAAGCCCATTTTTGGCTGGTTAATGCCATTCAATTCACTTTTGGCGGCGTACTTTCCGTGCTGCTGGTTTTTTATTTCAGAAGCAGCGACCTTGCCTCCAGCTGGCCCTTTTTGCTTATTTTGGCGCTGGCCTTTTGGGCCAATGAATCCTTAAAGCGCAGCTTCATACGGTTGGGGTTTCAGGTAATGCTTTTGTACCTGTCTATTTATTGCTTTTTAATATTTTTAGTGCCAGTTATTACTCATAAGTTTGGCGGTTGGATATTCTTACTTTCCGGCGTAGCATCTTTAGTTGTAATTTGGGGGTTCATATTATTAATAAAAATATTTTCCAGAAAACAATACGAGCAAGGCAAGAAAATTTTATTTATTGCAGTTTTTGGAATTTTTACGTTAGTTAACGTGCTCTATTACACAAATATAATCCCGCCAATACCACTGTCTTTGAAAGATGCGGGCGTGTATTATTCGCTTGTGGCGGACGGCACTGGCGGTTACTTTGCAACCGGTGAAGAACCTAAGTGGCAAAATTATTTTACATTGTATCCCGACTTCCGTTATTTGGAAGGCCAGCCAGTGTATGTTTATAGCGCAATATTTTCTCCGTCTCGGTTGAATGTGGAAGTTGTTCACGAATGGCAGCACAAAGGCGCGGACGGCAAATGGGTTATGACCGACAAAATTCCACTAACTATTATAGGCGGGCGTGACGGCGGGTTTAGGACTTATTCTTTAAAGAGATTTAATTTGGATCCAGGGCAGTGGCGGGTGAATGTGCTGACTACTAGGGGACAGGTTATTGGTAGAATAAGATTTAATTTAGTTGCATCGCAGGAACTGCCAAAAATAATACAAAAGATAAACTAGAAAATTTTAGTGCCTGAGCTTGTCGAAGGCCTAAAATTTTGACCCTTCGACTGCGCTCAGGGATCATAATTTTATAGAAATGGTGAAGCGGCGGGGGAACGACATTGAATTCGTTCCGCCCGCCGCTAATAGCATTGGTAGACTTCGTTTAAAACACCGATAATACCTCTTCGAAAACGTTACCGATCCGATAGCGCCGATGATTCGGCCCAGGAAAGCGGTTGATGTCGCATTGCGTCAGTAGCACCAACTGGTCCATGCCAATCGCGGCATAGTTCAGGTGATTGTTCAGCGCCTTGATTTCGGCATCAGAGAGTTCCACGCTTGCCGGAACATGGAAGATCAGCCGAGAGATGTTCTGAATAGGGATTTCCTTTTCCAGCTGTTCGGGGTCTTCAGGGATGCTGCCCCAAACAGTTTTGATTACGATATCTGCTTTAACGCTCATTTCTGCCTCCTGCGCATTGGACTAAATCTAACAGAAGTTAGCTGAAATATCAATCATCTTTTAACCCCTCCCCCGGCCCCTCCCCAAGAATTGGGGAGGGGAGTGTTATATGGAAAATCTATTATTGTGGCTAAGATGTGGAAATGGGGTTTCATAAGCTGTTAAAAGCCTTTATTTAAGCCATAAATAATCTAATGGTTTGAACTAGCTTTGGCTTGACATAGCCCTTATAATAATTTAAAATATCAATACATTAATCAAAGGTTCTGACATCTATGTTAAAAACCTTAAACTTAGTCCAAAAAATGCGGTTTTGTTAAACGGCCATCTTAATATGTGCCTTTGACTACCGCGCAAGCGGTTTTTTTGTTCTCTTAATTAGTCCATCGCCCGCTGAATGGACGCTGAAGACTGCAACGCTGATAATACGCTGAAAGAAGCGTTCAGCGAACAATCAGCGTAGTAATCAGCGACTTATCAGCGGTCAAAATTGTATTCATTTGTATACTGCTCACAGGACTCAGCGTTCCTTCTTTCTTAGGGAATCAGGCTTGCAGCTCCGCTCGGGGCAGTAGACAAATGGGTGTAATATTCACAGATATACTGATGTCGCGGATGACACAGGTATTACAGCCACGATCTTTAAAAACTGAATAAAATAAGTTACCACGATCAAATCAGCGTGGCTAACTTATTGGGTAGAAACATTGTAAGAATGTAAGTAGAACATTGTATCCTTAAGCAATTTTATCGTGATAGAAATATCGCGGTCACAAATTGCTAGTCAATAAATTATCACAGAAACGCAGAAGGCTACAGGAAACGCAAAATTTTTGTTCTGTGTCTCCAGCAGTAATTCTGTGATTCTGTGTGAATCAAAATATATAAGGGTATACGGTGGATGCCTAGGTAATATGAGCCGATGAAGGACGCGACAGCCTGCGAAATGCCTTGGGGAGCTGGCAAATAAGCTTTGATCCAGGGATGTCCGAATGGGGAAACCCACACACGGGAAGCGTGTGTGCCTATATGCCGTGGGGTATGTAGTGCGGGAACCATGCGAAGTGAAACATCTCAGTAGCATGTGGAAAATAAATCAATGTCCGACGTAAAGTCGGACTCGAGATTCCGTTAGTAGTGGCGAGCGAACGCGGAAGTATATAAATTATTATTCATTGTTTGGGTATAGTCCCAAGCGGTGAATAATCTTTTATTAGCCCAAACTTAATTAGTGTTGTTGAAGCCGCAAGGCAGAGACTTAAAGCTTACCGGCGTTGCTAGTTAGGTGTAATAAGTGGAAGTTATTGTGGGTCGGTAAACCCACTGGGAATTATGTTTGCTGTTTAGCAGAACACGCCTGGAACGGCGGACCAAAGAGGGTGATAGTCCCGTATCGCGAAAAACCATGCAATTTCCTAACTTTTTCTTGAGTACAACCAGACACGAGAAATCTGGTTGGAAATCAGGTCGACTAAGATCTAAGGCTAAATACTCATATTGACCGATAGTGAACAAGTACCGTGAGGGAAAGGTGAAAAGCACCCCGGAAGGGGAATGAAATAGTATCTGAAACCGTATACTTACAAGGAGTGGAAGACCTTATTCCGACGCCCGCAAGGGGGTCGGAATGGTTAACCGCGTGCCTATTGAAGAATGATCCAACGAGTTAATCTTATGCGGCTTACTTAAGCTCTATCAAGAGCGAAAGTGTAGTGAAAGCGAGGATGAATAGTCCGTAAAAGGATAAGAGTTATGAAGTGTGAGTTATGAGTTACGAGGTGTTAAAGCCTCTTAACTCAAAATTCCATACTCATGACTCTATTCCTTTATGTCGCATGAGTTAGACCCGAAACCCGCGTGAGCTACGCATGGCCAGGATGAACGTTATGTAAAAGTAACGGGAGGTCCGGACCCACTATTGCTGCAAAAATAGGGGATGAGCTGTGCGTAGGGGAGAAATTCCAATCGAACCGGGTGATAGCTGGTTCTCCTCGAAATAGCTTTAGGGCTAGCGTCAATTGTTCCCTTTAGAGGTAGAGCACTGAATGGAAACCTGCTGAGCAATCGGTAGGCTCCAACCAAACTCCGAATTCTAAAGGTCAAGAAATTGGCAGTCAGTCCGTGAGGTCTAAGCTTCACGAGACAAATGGAGAAGAATCCACACCACCGTCTAAGGCCCCTAAATCCTAGCTATAGTGCAAAGGATGTGGGATTGCCCATACAACCAGGAGGTTGGCTTAGAAGCAGCCATCCTTTAAAGAAAGCGTAACAGCTCACTGGTCAAGCGATCCTGCGCCGACAATATATAGGGGCTAAGCTAGGTGCCGAAGACGTGGATTAACTAGATTCGTCTAGTTAGTGGTAGAGGAGTGTTGTGTACAGGCTGAAGCGGTATGCGTAAGCGGCCGTGGACAGTACACAAGTAAGAATGTTGGAATAAGTAATATATATAGAGGTGAGAATCCTCTTCGCCGAATATCCAAGGTTTCCAGGGCAACGATCGTCGTCCCTGGGTTAGTCGATCCTAAGAGTGGGCCCCAAGGGGTCCATCCGATGGAAAATATGGTTGATATTCCATAACCACCTTAATGTTATCTTAGGCGGAACGCATCATGATAACACTAGCGTCATCTGACTATTGGCGTTGTTGTGCTCGTAGGCTGGAACTGCAGGCAAATCCACAGTTCCCTTCGTGATTATTTACCACCTCGCAAGAGACGTAAATATGAGCGTCAATGCCGAAAGCATGAAGAAATCCCGCAAGGGAGATTAGTGTGAATCAAGGTGCCAAGAAAAGCGTCGAAGTTAAGCATTAAGGCGTTCGTACCGTAAACCGACACAGGTGGATGGGGAGAGAATCCCAAGGCGTCCGGATCAATGTTCGTTAAGGAACTCGGCAAAAAAGCAGGTGTACCTTAGGTATAAACCTTGCCCTATTTTCAGATTATCTCAAAAAAATAGGGCCGCAGCGAAAGATCTCCTCCGACTGTTTACCAAAAACTTAGGTCCGTGCTAAAGCGCAAGCTGATGTATACGGGCTGATGCCTGGCCAGTGTCAGAAGGTTAAACCGGGTGGCGCAAGCCGCTCGGCCAAGCCCTGATGAACGCCGGCAGTAACTATAACTGTCCTATGGTAGCGAAATTCCTTGTCGCGTAAGTTGCGACCCGCACGAATGGCATAACGAGCAGAGAACTGTCTTAACGAACATTCCGATGAACTTACAATGGCGGTAAAGATGCCGTCTACCCGCAGCAAGACGGAAAGACCCTATGAAGCTTTACTATAGCGTGTCATTGCAATTTTATTTTTATTGTTTAGCCTAGGTGGGAGCCTTTGAAGTTTCGGCGCCAGCTGAAATGGAGGCAACAGGTGAAATACCACCCTGTAAAGACAAAATTGCTAACCATAGCTTAACCTACTATGGGACAGTGGCTCGTGGGTAGTTTAACTGGGGCGGTTGCCTCCTAAATGGTAACGGAGGCGTTTATTAAGGTATGCTAGGCATGGATGGAAATCATGCCGATAGTGCAAACGCATAAGCATGCTTGACTGCAAGGGCGGCGACCCGCGCAGGTACGAAAGTAGAAGTTAGTGATCCGATGCGTTCGAGTGGAAGACGCAAAGCCCAACGGATAAAAGTTACTCTAGGGATAACAGGCTGATCCTCTCCAAGAGTCCACATCGACGAGAGGGTTTGGCACCTGAACATCATTCGGGGTGCTAGGACAGTGATGTCCTACCATGTGTCTTTGATCCGTCTCTTCTCGTTCATAGCGAGAAGGATAAAAATATTCAAAGAAAATAAATTCGGCTTATAACGGTGGAACCGCAGTTAATTATGTGAGAACCTAAAGTTCTAATTAACCGGTAATACCGTGGGAAGTTGTAGCCAGATTAAAGTTGAAAGATTAAAGATTTAAGAGACTGCAGTTGCAGTTCCTTAATCTTAAATCCTAAATCTTAAATCTAACTATTAACCCCGTAACGACTGACCCGAAAGGGGAGGTCCGACGATTTTGCAATTTGCAAAATGTCGGACAACACGCCGACTCTTATCACAAAAAAGCAGACTACGGAGACTAATCCTAATGTCGCTGATAAGAAGAAGATATAGTCTACACCATACGAAATTATGGATTTATGTACGATGTCGGCTCATCACATCCTGGGGGTGAAGAAGCTCCCAAGGGTTATGCTGTTCGCATATTAAAGTGGTACGCGAGCTGGGTTCAAAACGTCGTGAGACAGTTTGGTCCTTATCTGCTGTGGGTGTACGAAACTTGAGTGGGCGCGTCCCTAGTACGAGAGGACCGGGACGCATAGACCTCTGGTGTACCCGTTGTCACGTCCGTGGCATGGCGGGGTAGCTAGGTCTAGTTAAGATAAGCGCTGAATGCATATAAGCGTGAAGCTGTCCGCAAAACTAGGTTTCGTTGTCACTTCGGTGACGAAAGGTTCGGGGAAGACTACCCCGTACAAAAATTGAAAATCTTTTATTGAAGTAGCAATACGGATGTAAAAGAGACTAGATTTATAGGTTGCAGGTGTAAGTCAGGTAACTGATTCAGCCGAGCAATACTAATCAACCGAAAATTTTGATTCTATTTCTAATTGACTAGCAATTTGTGATACGATATACTGAATTACGGATTATACGGATACTACTGTCCGTAAGATCTGTAAAATCCGTAATTCAGTATATCTAATGTTCAAGCAAAACCTTAAGATCCTTGCCTTTGTTCTTGTAATTCTTTTAGTATTAGGCGGATTCTTTCTTTTGTCTCAACATCTAGTCATGGCCTTAAAGCCATAGCGAGTAAATTATATATATGGATGAAGTAAATAATGTAAATCCAAAAACAGACAGTGGGGCCAATCAGCAACCTTCTAAATCACCAGGAATTGTAGAAACATTGATAAGCCCTTTCCCCGAAGCCACAGAAGCACGTTTAAAATTTATTGGAAAGTTTGATTGGAAAATTGCCTTACCGCTAGGCATTATTATTACTGTTTATGAAGTAGTAATTAAAGGTCATTACCCTTCCGTGTTGGGCTATATAGGCATGGTTTGTCTGACAATAGGTTTAGTCAATTTAGGAGCAAAGTTGTTTTTAAAAAAATAGATTACGAAAGTGTTCCCCGAAAAAGTTTTTAAATAAATTTAAAAACTTTTTCGGGTGGCATTTCCAGCGTGGTCCTACCTGATCCCATCCCGAACTCAGAAGTAAAACACGCACGGGCCAATGATAGTACTGCGCATGCAGTTGCGAAAGTAGGTAGTTGCCCACTATGATTAATCCTCCAATAATATTGGGGGATTTTTCTTTTGTTGGCGCAAAAGCATGCCCCGTAAAATTTACCCTGAGCTTGTCAAAGGGGAAATTTGTACGGGGTAGGTGGCTGCCCACTATGTAAAACCTCTCCTAAATGGAGAGGTTTTTCTATTCTAGATTCAAATCCAAAGCGCAATCGGTTAAATAGCTACTAAATAGGGGTTGAATTCGGCTTACTTGACAATAAAAGCTAGATGTGTTATACTTTTATTAGTGTTGAAAATTTAATATTAATTTTCTTTATGAACGTATTTAAGAAATCTTTACTTGTTTTGGGATTAGCCACCAGCCTAATGTTGCCTTTGGTTACCCAGGCTCTCACTTATGATGAAATTGTAAATGATCAGACTGACCACAAAGGACAGGTGCTCGGAGCGGTGACGCCCTCTCCTGACATTAACAACGATGGCATTGTTAATTCCGTAGACATGTCTATTGTCTTAGGCCATATGGGGCAGAATTATGCTCCTGCAGATTTAAACAACGACGGCATGGTAAACTCGGTTGATTTTTCCATTTTGTCTTCTTGGTATTTTGCAAAGAAATAAATAAGTAATAAATACTCCTTCCAAAGGGGTATTTATTTTTTTAAATTTTAGTCTTACGGCCAAAGGCCTAAAGTTGAAACCAAAATCAAAATGATTCAAAAAAGTTTTTTTAAACAGTTATTTTTTACCGGATTTTTCGGAGTTTTATTTTTTATAGCAGCTTCCGCAGCACAGGCGGCAACCCTAGCAGTTTCTCCAACCAGCAACTCGGTGGCGCTGGGAGGTACTTTTACGGTTAATATTGTGTTAGATACTACTGGCCAGGCAATTGCGGGTGCCGACATTTACTCCTTGCATTTTAACCCAGCAGTGCTGCAGGTAGTGGATGCGGACGCATCGACCGCCGGAGTCCAAATTACTGCCGGCAGCTTAATGCCCAACAACCAATACAATTTTGTAGACAATGCCAACGGAGTAATTCAGTTTTCCCAAACGCCGGCGGCAGGCGGTACGAATTTTACCGGTACGGGCAATTTAGCCAGCATTACTTTTTCCGCAATTGGCGCAGGCACTTCTAATTTAAATTTTGACTTTACTCCGGGCAGCACCATAGACACCAATGTCGCCGTGCTCTATTCCGACGCGCTCACAGCTGTAACCAATGGAAGTTACACAGTAACGAATACAGCGGACGTTACCGCGCCAACTGTGCCTACCGGCCTGAGCGCCAGCTCTACTTCCAGCACTGCCATACTTGTATCGTGGACCGCTTCTACAGACCCCGTGGTCGCAGGTAAAACTACCTCCGGTGTGTCCGGATACCAAGTCTTTAGGTGCCAAGGTAGTGGCTGCACTCCCAGTGTGCAGATTGCAACTTCAACTTTAACCTCTTTTAGTAGCACTGGCTTATTGGCAACTACGGCGTATGGGTTCAGTGTTAAGGCTTATGATGCCGCAGGCAATATTAGCGGTTTTTCATCTAATGCCGCAGCCACCACGCCAGCCGCTCCCGACCTCACGGCTCCGGTAATTTCCACAGTTTCAGCCGACAGCGTTACCCAGAGCGCAGCGACAATTACTTGGACAACCAACGAAAACAGTGACTCACAAGTCGAATACGGCCTGACTACTTCTTACGGCTCTTCCTCTGCCTTAAACTCCAGTATGTTAACCAGCCACTCAGTCGGCTTAAGTGGATTGTCTGCCGGCACGCTTTACCATTATCGGGTTAAATCCAAAGATGCTTCTGCTAACTTGGCAACTTCCGCTGACAGCACCTTTACAACCCAAAGCGCGCCAGATACCACTGCGCCGGTTCTAAATATAACTTCACCGGCCGCAGGCAGTGTTAGCGGCACAATTAGTTTTTCAGCGGCCGCTAGTGACCCAGCCACAGCCGGGCAAGTTGTCTCCGGATTATTTTCCATAAGTTTATTAATAGACGGTTCCGTGGTTGCTTCATCTACTTCCGGCACAGTTTTTAAATCTTTAGACACGAGTGCCATGACTAATGGCAGTCATACCCTAACTGCTTCTGCGAGGGATAACGCGGGCAATATAAACAACGCGCCGGCAATAAGTATTACCGTCTTTAATCTTTCCAATGCTCCGCGCTACCCGAGAAAAATTGCTTTGAGTGGCTTGGAAGGTTTGGCCTCAGTGCCCACAGGCATTACCACAACTATTTCTATTGTCTCGCCAACAACGGGCAATACTTTAGACACACTCTCGCTTTCACCGGACGCTTCCAAAAATTATAATGTGGATTTTTTATCTACCTATCCTCAGGTAATAAATATCCGGGTTAAAACCGGCGGGTATCTTTCCCAGCTGTTAACTTCCATAGACAGCACCCTTAACAGCGCCAGCGTGATTTCCGTAGCGCCCTTGTATGCTGGCGATTTTAATAATGACAACACCATAAACGCTCTGGACTATTCGGTAATGAATAGCCATTGGAATCAAAATTTCTTGTCAGCCGATATAAATCAGGACGGGCTAATTAACTCCTTGGATTTCGCAGTCCTGAAGAATAATTATAACCGCGTGGGCCAGTAGTTTATTTTTTAAATATTAAATGGACAGCTGAAAAATTATAATTTATAATAATTAAAATAAAGCTCAAAGCAGTTTAGAAACAAAAATTTTATGAAAACATTTTACAAAATTTTAGGGTTAGCAACAACCCTTTTTGGCATGTCTTTGGCTTTTGTCGCAACGGCTTCTGCTGCGACCTTAAGCCTTTCACCGGCTTCGCAAAATTTAAACGTGGGGGACACACTAACAGTTAATGTTTTACTGGACACTGGCGGTTCAGCCATAGACGGCGTGGACATCCAGGCTTTAAATTATAATCCTTACTATTTGCAGTTGCAAGACAGCGACGGGGCGACTTCCGGGGTGCAGGTAACAGCAGGCAGCTTAATGTCCAACACTTTGGCTAATTCCGCGGACACTACCAATGGTAAAGTTGTTTTTTCCCAAGTCACCAGCGGTGGTACAACTTATAACGGCAATGGCACGCTGGCAACTTTAAATTTTAAAGCTTTGGTAGCCGGCACAGCCACCTTAAGCTTTACTTTTACAGCCGGAGCAACAACAGATACTAATGTTGCCAGCGCGGGTAACGATATTCTAACTTCTGTAACCAATGGAAGTTATGTTATTAGCAATCCGGCCGGCGCACCGCAGCCGGGCACGCCAACCCCGGCGCCCTCGCCCTCGCCTTCACCTTCGCCAACCCCGTCGGGTTCGTCATCGGGCATGAAACTGGTTAATGCCAGCGGCACTTATTATTTTATTTTTGGCGGCATGCGCCATGGCGTTACTAACCCCGGCATGTTGGCGAGTTATGGTTTTACTTTTGCTATGGGCAAAACCGCGAGCAGCGACGACCTTGCCCTGCCTGAAGGCGTTTTGCTCACGCCCGGTGACGGCGCCTTAGTAAAAAGTAAAGAAGACCCCACGGTATATTTAATTTCCGGACAACAGCGTTACGGCTTTGTGTCCGCCGATGTTTTCAGCCAGCTTGGGTTTAAGTTCTCTTCGGTGTTGGTAGTTACTAACCCTGAGCTTCAGGCGCTACCCTTGGCTACTAACTTAGATAACGGCACTGCCGCGCACTTAGCCGGGCTGGACATTTTAAGGAACGGCACTGTTTACTGGTTAGGCAGCGGACAACTGTACGGCTACCCATCGCTAGATGTTTATAACTCATGGCACATACCTAATGATTTTTCGGCAGTCGTGCCGGCTAACGATGCCGACATGGCGTTGCCTGCAGGCGGAACTGTGAGTGCAAGAATCCTAGACTAAAGCAAAAGAATTTAAAAAAACTCCTCCTAAATGAGGGGTTTTTTTATTGGACTTTTTTGTTTAGATGTGCTATAATGTATTTAACAAATATAAATTCTTCTGCCAAAATTAGCAGCAGAATCCGGTAGAAACAAAAATACAAATGAATAGCCAAAATCTCTTTAGATCTTCTAAGATCTCTTTAAGCCTTATAATTTTGGCTGTTTTTTTGATTGGCCCAGTTTCACAGGCAATTACGTATCAGGAAATTGTAGATTATCAGACAAAGGGGAAGGTATTAGGGACGGCAACTTACGATTATTCTGTTTTTATAAGCGGGGGCACCACTGTCCAGCAGGGGAAATCACTGCATTTATTTTTTCAGACCGATTTGCTCGGCGGAGCCGTAAATACCAACTGGGCAGACGGGGCCAACCTTACTGTGAGCGGCTTGCCCGCGGGAACGCAGATCCGTTTTTTGTGGCCGCCCGGCGGAACTATTACTCCCCAAACCACTACACCCTACCGCGCAAATTCGGTGGGATTTAATTCCGGAGAAAGCTGGTTTGATTTGGAAACCACCGGCTCAACGCCGCTTGGCAGCTTCACGCTTACGTACAACGTAACAGGCAGTGTGTCGAATGTAAGCCACAGCATACAAAAGGTTTATAATGTGCTTCCGGCTTCGGCATTTACCGTTGCAAAACAAGCCTTCCCTCCGGCAGCGCCTATTCCCCAGCTCTCCTTATGGGAACAGAACATGGTCAACTGGGGCAGCGTCTATTGCGGCAGCCCAAGCACATACATCCAATACTGGGACCAATCCATGTGGTTTTATGACGGGGAAAGAGTGGCTTATCAAATCGCAGACTACACTGGCAATCCGACCAAATGGAATGCCTGTGCTAAGGCCAACCAGGATGTGTACCAACCGGGAGTGATCCAGCATAACGGACCGTTTGGAGGGCTGGCATATATTGGCCTTTTTACCAAAGGGCTCCGGATGAATTACGAAAGGACAGGCGAAGCAGATTCCAAGCTGGCCGTAAGGCTGCTCGGCCAAAATTCCGCCAGTTGCTGGGGAGCCATACCCACCGCTTGCGGCGGCCCTGACGCCCAGAACCTGCGCGAGACTGCTTATGCTTTGGAAGCCATGCTTGACCAAGAAAAGCTGGACGGCATAAGCTTGCCCGGCACAACACCGCTTATGGAAGAAGTGCTTGGGGAACTGGATTCCACTTTAGGCTCCAGCAATTTTACCTGGTACTTGCCTTACATGACGGGTTTGGGCATGGAAGCGCTAATACAATACTATAACGAAAAAAGTCCGGATCCGCGCATCCCATATATTATAAAGCAGGTGCTGGACAATATTTGGGTAAAAGCATGGGATCCTGTTTACCACCAGTTCTTTTATGTTTGTTACCAAGACGGCTGCTATAGCACAGATGGCAATTTTTACCCGCCTACGGGCAACAGGGTCCAGCCAAAGGAATTATCCGACCTGAATTTATTAATTGCCCCGGCTTATGCTTGGATGTTTTTGCAGACCGGTGATGTTAAGTATAGGGAGCGCGGGGATTTAATTTTTGCCGACGGCGTCAAGTACGACGGTTTTTGGGGCGGCGTGAGTTCGAGTAAAGCCTTTACCCAAAGTTACCGCTGGAGTTTTGATTTCGTCAAATGGCGCCAGCAAGCCAACGCTTTGGGCGCGGCTTCGGTTAGCGACACCCAGCCGCCAAGCGTCAGCGTGCTTGCCCCCTCAGGCGGAGCGAGTATTAACGGCAGTTTGTCTCTACTTGCCGATGCCACGGACAACGTAAATGTTTTCGCCGTCCAATTTAAAATAGACGGGCAAAACGCGGGTTCTGCCCTTACCGCTCTGCCGTTTGAAACTACCATCCAATCCTCAAATTATAGTGGCGGCCAACATACAATAACCGCCATAGCCTACGATAACGCGGGAAATTCCAGAGAATCTGCTCCCGTAATTGTTAATTTTAACAACCCCCCCAATGCGGCCATGCAAGCTTGTCCGAGTACCAGCATCCCGACAGGTTCTTTCCAAGGCTGTTATTATAACCACGGCTATACTGCCAATTATCTCTCTGATATGTTGTATAATATCGCCGGCAATACCAGCTCTGGCCCGCCGGCTAATCTTGGCACTTTGGTTTTAACAAAAAATGATCCAGCCATAAATTTCAATTGGGGGACTGCTTCCCCGGCGGCTGGCGTGCCCAATAGTTTTTTTGGAGTAGTCTGGCAGGGCAACTTTAACCTAGCCGCGGGAAATTATACTTTTAATGTTTCGCGCACAGGGGGCATTCGCGTGTATGTGGACGGGGAGCAGCAGGCGGATGGCTGGTGGCCGGCTTCACCGGTTACGCCGCCGAGCTTTAACCTGTCGTTTCCCATAGCCGGAACACACCTTATTCGCGTAGAATACTGGCAGTACTATGCGGACGGGGGTTCTGCCGTAAACGTCAGCTGGAACCAAAGCGGCGTAAGTCCTTCTCCGTCGCCCTCTCCTGCACCTACTCCAACCCCAACTCCCACTCCGACTCCTGCACCAACACCTACCCCTACCCCAACACCGACGCCAACCCCCGCTCCTACCCCAACGCCCACTCCAACACCAACACCTCCAGCCTTTAATACCCGGCCCACAGGTTCGCTAGACGGAGTTAAAGCAGACGGGACAATTTACGGATGGTCACAGGATAACGACACACTGGCTGTGCCGGTTCAAGTTCATATTTATATTGACATTAATACGGGCTTTCCCGGAGCAACGCCAATAGCAGTAACAGCAGGGGACAACAGGAGCGATGTTGGCAACCATGCCTTTAATTATGTAATTCCGGCTAATTCACCTTTAAGGGATGGGCGATCCCACCAGGTCTGGGCTTGGGCAATAGATTCGACCGACCTCACAGGGGCTTACAATGCCCAGCTTCCGGGTTCGCCTAAAAGTTTTACTCTGTCAGCAGCATCCACACCGCCTCCTGCGCCCGCCCCTTCGCCTTCACCTTCGCCGGCTCCGGCTCCTTCCGGCACGGCTTTTATAAGCTCTAAAGCCTTAGGCGCAATTAGGAATGATTTTTCCGGCTGGGTCGGCATGAAAGTAACCATTGGCAGCAACCCTCTTACAATAAATTCCCTAGGTAGAATAATTGCGCCTGGAAATACCCAAAGCCACACATTAAAGATTGTACAAGCTTCCAATAATTTAGATGTGGCAGGAGGTAGCACCACAATTAATACGGCATCTTACGCAGCTGGTTCTTTTGTTTATGGCAACCTGCCTGCCCCTGTTACTTTGAACGCAAATACCTCATATTATATTTTATCCCAAGAAACCGCCGGCGGGGATAAATGGTATGACTATGACACCTATGTGCAAACCACCTCGGCGGCGGCTCTAAATTCCGCTGTTTATAGCTGGAACACCGGCTATGTAACCACCTCTTCTTTAAACCATGAGTATGGGCCGCTAGACTTTAGTTATGCGGTTTCTGCTCCGGTTCCCGTTGCCGGTGACCTAAATAATGACCACATAGTTAACTCCCTAGATTATTCCCTTTTAAACGGTAAATGGAACCTGAATTTTGCTACTTACGACTTAAATGGCGATGGCAAAATTAACAGTTTTGATTTCTCTATTTTAAACAGTAATTGGGGCAGGGCATGGTAGAGAAGATTTAACCATTTTGAAAAAAACTTCCCCAAAACTTTGGGGAAGTTTTTTTGTTGTGTTATAATTTATTTACCCGCCAAAACTTTGCGGGCATAATTAAAAGTCTGATTATTTAACTTAAGTTTTCAAAATTAAATTTGTCCAAAAACTTGGGACAAAGTTTAGGCGGGTGAATGATTTGGTTCAATTTGTTCTTATATTTTATGCTGGCGTTCGCGCTTTTTTTATTGTTTGTCATTTTTAGCGCCTTTGTGGGTTTTTTATTGACACGCGTGCCGTTTGTTCCCACTTACGCCGGCGATATTAAATTCATTGTAAAAAAATTGGGAATAACATCACGTGATATATTTTATGATTTAGGCAGCGGCAACGGCAAGGTTGTATTTTTGGTTGAAAAGTTAAGCGGCGCCGCGGTTACGGGTTATGAGTTAACCTGGTGGACGCATTTATGGGCAAAATTGCAAAAAATACTTACCGGTTCCAAGGCTAAATTTATCAACCGCGATTTTTTTAAGGAAGATTGGTCCGGGGCTAATATCATCTACTGCTATCTATACCCACCTCTAATGGGCAGGGTAGAGGAAAAGTTCAAGGCCGATATGAAACCCAACAGCATTGCCATAGTGCGCGATTTCCCTTTCCCTAATATGGCCTATAGCGATAAATACTATTTACCCAAACAGCACGAGATTTATGTATATAAGTTGTAGATAAAATTTAGTTATAATATATGCAAAATATCCCTTAATTTAGGGATATTTTAGTTTATACACATTTTTGTAGAAAAAATCTTGACAAGATTATTACACAGGTGTATCATCAGTTATATGGAAATCCAGGTAATTTTAAAGAATTTTGGCTTATCGGAAAAGGAAATTGCCGTGTATTTGGCTTTGGTAGAGCTTGGTCCTTCTTCTGTGCGCGATATTTCGGCTAAATCTAAAGTCAACCGAGGTACCAGTTACGATATTTTAAAGTCCTTAATAAACCTTGGCATTGTTAGTTATTACAACAAAGAATCTAAGCAGTATTTTATTGCCGAGCAGCCGGAAAAACTTCTCTCGGCAATTGACCAGAAAAAAGAAGACCTAGATGAAGTCCGCGGCCACATTGAGCAAAGCTTGCCATTAATAAAAACTTTGTTCGAAAAGCAGGGGGGCAAACCCAGCGTAAAATTGTATGAGGGGTCAAAAGGGATAAAGCAAATTTTGGAAGACGTCCTTTCTTCCGGCGAGAAAGAATACTATCTTTACTCTTCTTCTACGGCCGCCGATAGGAAGAACGTTTATGAAGCCATGCCCGATTTTAGCAAAAAGAGGATTGCTAAAAAAATTAGCGTAAAAATTATTTCACTCGGCCAGGGAGGGGAATTGGCAGGACTTGATGAGCGAAAAAGCTTGCCTACAGAAGGCAAGGAATTAAAATCCACGCATGAAATAATTTATGCTGGCAAAGTGGCGCATATTAGCTTGGACAATAATGCCAACCCAGTCGGCGTGGTCATTCAGAATGAAGCAGTGTATGAGACGCAGAAATTAATTTTTGAAAACGTTTGGAGTAAGTTATAAATAAGTTGGTGTCATCCCGACCGACCGAATGCAGCTGAGGGAGCGGAGGGATCCCTTTAATAAGGGATTCCTCGACTCGGGTGCACTCGCTCGGAATGACACACGAAGGTAAACCTTATGTGCGGAATTGTCGGATACATCGGTAATAAACAGGTTCTCCCAATCCTCATGCATGGATTGCGGGATTTGGAATACAGAGGTTACGACTCAGCAGGCGTGGCCGTTCTTGATAATGGCAAAATAAGCCGTATTCGCGAGGTTGGCAAAGTAGATAAATTGGCAAAAAAGGTTGATGGGGAAAAATTACCCGGCAACATCGGCATTGCCCATACCCGCTGGGCCACGCATGGGGGAGTGACTGAGTTTAATGCGCACCCGCATATTGTAGATGGCAAGCTTGCCGTGGTCCACAATGGAATTATAGAAAACTACCGCGAGTTGAAAGCCAAATTGAAAAATCCAAAATTGGAATCAGAAACGGACACCGAAGTCTTGGCGCACTGGATTTACCAGCATTATAAAGGCGACCTTGTGGAAGCAGTAAGGAAGTCGCTTTTGGAAGTCCGTGGTACATATGGACTGGTTGTTATGCACGTAGACCATCCTAAGCAATTAGTAGCAGCGCGCTTAGGAAGTCCTTTGGCTATTGGTATTGGCGAGGGGGAGTATTATATTGCTTCAGACGTTACGCCAATGCTGCCTTACACCAAACAAGTGACGTTTTTAGACGACGGGGAAGTGGCTTCTATAAATGGCGATGGTTTAAAGATTGTTAATTTACGCGACGAAATTATTAACAAAACTGTAACGGAAATAGACTGGGACCAAGAGACCGCGCAAAAAGGCGGCTTTGAGAATTTCATGCTCAAGGAAATTTTTGACCAACCCGTTGTGTTTGAAGATGCCATTCGCGGGCGCCTGGATATGGAAGAAGGGACTGCAATTTTGGGCGGCATTAACCTAAAGCAAAACCAGTTAAAAGGCATAAAGCGAATATTGATTTTAGCAGAAGGCACCGCAATGCATGCCGGGCTAATTGGAAAAAATGCTTTTGAAAGGCTGGCAAATTTACCAACAGAAATAGATTTTTCCTCGGAGTTTCGTTACAGGGATCCGGTTATAGGTGAAGACACTTTGGCTTTTGCGCTCTCGCAATCCGGGGAAACAGCCGATACTTTAATGGCCATTAGGGAAGCAAAAAGGAAAGGTGCCGTGGTTAGGGGGATAATTAATGTAGTTGGCTCAACCATTGCCCGAGAAGCGGGTGCCGGTACTTATATTCACGCAGGTCCGGAGCTGGCTGTGGCTTCAACTAAAGCCTTCACTAATATGGTCGCGGTTTTGCTTTTGTATGCGCTGGAATTTGGTAGGTTTAAATTCACCTCTGTGGCCACAGGTAAAAAAATGCAGCAAGCCCTGTTGGAAATCCCGGAAAAAATGAATGAGGTATTAAAAAGAAATAAAGAAATAAAAGCAATTGCAGAGAAATATAAGACTTATGCAAATATCCTTTTTATTGGCCGCGGCGTAAATTACCCTGTAGCCTTGGAAGGCGCATTGAAACTTAAAGAAATTTCCTATATCCACGCCGAAGGTTTGGCAGGAGGCGCGTTAAAGCATGGGCCTTTGGCTTTAGTTTCTAAAGATGTACCAGTAGTTGCCATTTGCACGCAAAACCAATTGTATGAAAAAATGAAAAGTAATATTCAGGAAGTAAAAGCGCGCGGGGCAAGGGTGCTGGTAATTGCGAGCGAAGGCGATGAAGAAATAAAAGAGATTGCAGACGATGTAATTTATGTGCCCAAAACCATGGAATTGCTGGAACCGTTACTGAATACGATTCCTTTACAATTATTTGCGTACCACATTGCGGTGGCGTTGGGTCGCGACGTTGATCGTCCACGCAACTTAGCAAAAAGCGTTACTGTTGAATAATATGAAGGCTTTAGTATTTGATAAAAGTAAATATGAATGGGAGTCATCTCGGGGTTTTGAATTGGTAGATATCCCCGAGCCGATTTTGGATGAGAAAAAAAATCCTAGCGATGCAGACTATGTAATTATTAAGGTTCATTACGCGGGCGTTTGCGGCACGGACAAGGGGATTTGGAATAGGCAGGCTTTTCGGGATGCGATTTTGAATTCTATAGATGCACAGAACGTAGAGGCGGCCACCGGCCGCCATTACAGAATCATCGGCCACGAATTTTTTGGCGAGATTGTTAAAGTTGGGAGTAAAGTAAAAAACATTAAAGTTGGCGATTTTGCTGCCTGCGAATCCCATGTTGTCGACAATACCTGCTACAACTGCCTGCACGGGCAAAAAGAAGTTTGCATGAACGAGAAGATTTTGGGAATTTCCCATGACGGCGGTTTTGCGGAATACGCTAAAGTGCCCAGCCATGTTGTTTGGAAGACCGATACTTCCAAGATTCGTCCGGAAGTTGCAGCCATGCAGGAGCCTTTTGGCAATGCAGTTCATGCGGCATCTAAAGTAGATTTAAAAGGAAAGTCCGTTGCCATTTTTGGCCTCGGGCCCATTGGTATGTTTTTAACTATTGTTGTTAAAGGTCTAGGCGCATCGTCAATTATCGGAGTAGAGCCAAACCCGATCGCTGCTGATATGGCCAAGAAATTAGGCATTGATTATGTGATACCTTTGAAGCAGTCAGCTGTCAGCAGTCAGCTGTCAGCTAGTTCCAAACCATATGCCCATGATGCCACAGTAACCGACGAAATCAAAAAAATAACCAACGGCATTGGTGTAGATGTCTCCTTTGAAATGTCCGGCTTCAATTCTTCGGTCAACAATTGCCTATACGCCACGCGCCGCGGCGGGGAAATAGTTCTGTTTGGAATTAAACAGGGCGATTTTGTGTTTGAAGATTTTAACCGTTTAATTGTCCATGGCTTTACTCTCCACGCCGTAATTGGCCGTCAGCTTTGGCAGACTTGGGACACTACTAAAGCTTTAATGGAAGACGTAAAGAACGGGGTTCAGGAAAAACTTTTCAACACAATATTAGACAGAGGCAACGGGACAATTTTACCTATTTCAGAGTATAATAAAGACAGGTTTGAAGACATGATGGCTAAGCATCCTAAATTCTTAATTCAATTTTAATATGTACAATAACGTAAAAGAACAATTTGAAAAGGAGCTGGCCGAAATAAAAGACGGCGGCATGTGGAAGGAAGAGGGGGTAATGGAGGGCAAGCAGGGAGCCGAGATTTTGGTTGGCGGAAAAACTCTTTTGAATTTTTGCGCGAATAATTATCTTGGTTTGGCTGCGAGCGATGAATTGGCACAGGCCGCGATTGACGGAATCAATAAGTATGGTTTTGGCGAGGCATCCGTTCGTTTTATTGTAGGCACATCTACCTTACACAAAGATTTAGAAAAAGAAATCGCCAAGTTTTTTGGACAGGAAGACGCAATTACTTATACGTCGTGCTTTGACGCCAACACCGGTTTGTTTGAAACGATACTGAAGGAAGGCGATGCAATTTTTAGCGATGAATTAAATCACGCCAGCATAATCGACGGTGTCAGGCTTTGTAAGGCGGAGCGGTTTAGGTTTAAAAATTCCGACATGGCGGACCTGGAAGCCCAGCTGAAAGAGGCCACGAGTAGGCCTGAGCGGCCTGAAAATCCATCTGCCGATGTAAAATACAAACCTAGAAGGTTGTTGATAGCTACCGATGGCGTATTCTCTATGGATGGAATTACAGCCAAGCTTCAAGAGATTTGTGACCTTGCGGATAAATATGGCGCAATGGTAATGGTGGACGACTCGCACGCATCCGGAGTATTAGGCAAAGGCGGCAGGGGAAGCATTGAGCAGGTGGGGGTTATGCAGCGCATTGATATTCTAACATCCACGTTTGGAAAAGCCTTGGGAGGAGCGGGCGGAGGGTTTGCTGCAGGACGAAAGGAAATTATCCAAGTTTTACACCAGCGCAGCCGCACCACTTTATTTTCCAATAGCATGCCGCCGGCCATTGCCGCAGCTGCGCTTTATGTTTTGCAAAACTTTGATGAAAAGTTTGCAGACCGCAGGGAAAAATTAGAAGAAAACACAGCTTATTTCAGGTCAGCCATGGAGAAGTTAGGCTTTACCTTAGGCGGCGACGGCAAGCACGCGATAACGCCGGTGATGTTATTCGAAGAACGCTTGGCAGCCGACATGGCCCGCGCGTTATTCGCCAAAGGCATTTACGTCCGCGGCTTTACCTATCCCGTAGTTCCAAAAGGTAAAGCTAGAATCCGCGTTCAAATATCGGCGGCCCATACAAAAGAGCAAATGGACAAGACAGTTAAGGCGTTTGAGCAAGTGGGTAAAGAAATGGGGGTTTTAAAATAGGTGTGGTAAAATACTTTCATAGTTTAGACTATCAAACTATTTTCTAAATTAATTATGGCCAAGTTCCCAAGGAAGCCAAAATTAGATAAAGCGCAAACTCAAGAACTCATAATAGATTTGTGCCAGGCTATTGCTGCTACAAAAAATCGTTCAGAGGCAGCTCAGCTTCTTACTGACTTGCTGGGAAAGCAAGAGTTGGAGATGTTGGCTAAGAGGTTAAAAATAGCCGAATTGTTGTTACAAGAATATACCTATGAACAAATACGAAAGGCTTTAAAGGTAAGCCAATCGACCATAGCAAGGGTTCAAGCTTGGCTGCAAAATTCGGGCGATGGGTATCGTTTAATCGTCGAGCGAACAAAGAGCTCAAATCAGAGTAGGTTTGAAAATGAAAAACCGTTTAAGTTATCTGGGATGAAGAAAAAATATCCTTTATACTATTGGCCTCAAATTGTTTTAGAGTATTGGATAAAAAATTCCAGCCGGAAAGATAAAGAGCAAATGCAGAAGCTACTAGATAAAATTAATGACAAGCCTAAAATTTATAAAGAATTGGAAAGTTTATTAAGGATAAAAAGTTCAATAGTTTAGACTATCAAACTTTTTTACTAAAAAATTATTATGAAAAATATTGTAATCATAGGCGGTGGTACAGGAACATTTACTTTGCTTTCTGGCCTACGGAAATATCCATCCAATAATACTGTTATCGTCTCATCGGCCGATGATGGCGGTAGCACGGGCGTGCTTAGAAAAGAACTAGGCGTTATGCCGGTTGGCGACATTCGCCAGTGCTTGGTTGGGTTGTCTTATACGCAGGAAGAGATGAAAGAATTGTTTAACTATAGGTTTGACTCCGGGAGCCTCAAAGGGCATTCGGCCGGGAATATTATTTTGGCGGCTTTGGAAAAGATTACTGGGAACATAGATAATGCGATTGATCTCGCTGGAAAATTATTGAATGTGCGCGGGCAGGTTTTGCCGGCAACTCTAAAACCAACTACGCTTTCGGCCACTTTAAACAACGGCAAGAAAATTATCGGAGAACATAATATAGATGTGCCGCAAAAACGCGCGCCTATAAAATCTATTAGTCTAACTCCTAATGGCCGGGTGAACCCGAAAGTCATTGCGGCATTAAAATCCGCGGACGCAATTGTTTTAGGCCCTGGAGATTTGTACACCAGCGTTTTGCCGAGCCTTTTGGTGAAGGGAGTAAAGGAAACAATCGATGCTTCGTCCGCAAAGAAAGTATTGGTAGTGAATATAATGACGCAGGCAGGGCAGACTGACAAATTTAGCCCTGCGGATTTTGTTAAAGTAGTTAATAGTCATTTGGGAAAGAAAAAGCTTGATGTAGTGCTTGTGAATGGTAAGAAACCCGATGCCAAAGCTTTATTGGCCTACAAAAAACAAGGGGCAGAATTTATTTCCCCGGAAATTAAAGGATTAAACGCGGTGGAAGTAAAAAGCGGGGATTTATTGGACAAAGCAATCCATAAAAAAGCCAAAGGTGACGTTTTGCACAGGAGTTTATTAAGGCACGATAGCGATAAAGTTGCAAAAATTATTTGGGAGTTACTATAATATGGAATTCAAACAAGAAATTTTAAAAGATACTTATGCAGTAAAAATTACGGCGCATGAGGGTGGCAAACAAATTGCCCGTTTGTTTTTGTATGTGCTGAAGAACGATTTACATACTGAGCCTTTTGCGTTTTTGGAAGATGTTTTTGTAGAAGAAGAATATAGGAAGCATGGTGTTGGCTCACAGCTCGTTCAAAAGGGGATAGAAGAAGCTAAGGCCCAAGGTTGCTACAAAATAATCGGTAATAGCAGAATGGCGAGCGAAAAGGTTCATGCTTTTTATGAACGGTTAGGCTTTAAAAAGCATGGCTTTGAATTCCGTATAGACTTTTAAATGAGAAACCAGATTGTAATCTTAGCAGGTGGGAAGGGAACAAGAATGGGCGCTACTGACGTGCCCAAGGTTTTGGTTATGCTAAAAAACAAACCACTAATTTTACATCTACTTCATGAAATAGAAAAAATTGGCCAGCTGGCTAAGCCGGTAGTGGTTGTGGGTCATAAGGCTAAAGAAGTTATGGGAGTTTTGGGCGAGGATTATATTTACGCTGTGCAGGGCGAACAAAAAGGTACTGCCGATGCTGTAAAAATTGCTTTAAAAAAAGTCACAGGTAAAAATATTTTAGTGCTTTACGGCGACATGCCTTTTGTAAAAGCAAAGAGCCTAAAAAAACTAATCCAAAAACATTTTGATGCCAAGGCAAATATTTCTATGTTTACCGCGGCCTCTCCATCTTTAGCAGGGGAGTACTCATCCTTAGCCCAGTTCGGCAGGATTAAACGGGATGCGGACGGGAAAATTATTGCCAGCGTGGAAGTGAAGGACGCGAGCATGGAAGACTTGGAAATTACAGAGGTTAACCCGTGTATTTTTATGTTTAATACCGAATGGCTTAAAGCTAATATTGGCAAAATCCAAAACAATAATGCCGCTGGCGAATATTATCTAACAGATATTGTTGCAATAGCCATTAGCAGCGGTGAGGACATACAAACTTTGGAAATCGCACCTAAAGAAGTGGTGGGAATTAATAGGCCGGAAGATCTGTCCTTAGCTCATGGTTTAGTTTAAATAGGGGATAATATAGAGCAAACTGCCTTAATTTGGGCAGTTTTTAATTGTTGACAATATTATATGATGTTGTATGATAATATCATATAAGTCGCTTTAAAAGACCCATCGATTATATTATACTAGCGGCAGATAGGGGAGCCCCGACAAAAAGTCGGGGCCCCGCCATCCGTTATTAGTATTTCGGCCATACTATGGAGTACCAAATTGTTGGTACTGCTAATCTTGCTGACACTCGCTAATATTGGGGTGTTAATATTGGTTCCTTCAGACGGCAGGAGGCATAGAATGAAGAAAAAAAAGAGGATGCAGGGAAAAGGAGCGCGGAAAGAATTGAAGAGAAGGCAACATTTTTCAGCTGAGCAAGTAGCTTGGCTTGAAACCACCCAAGGGCAGATTTCAGGAGGTCTCAATGCGACAAGTTGGGTAGAGAAGATTGCAGAGAAAAGAGCTAAACGCATCGTTATAGATTGCGGTTTGGGGAACAGCCTAAGGGCTTTTCATCCCTTTGCCGCCCACGTCCGCGATGTGATTGGTCGGACTCCCGGTGGCAACCGCTACGGTCGAGAAGGAGGCATGCCTCAGGTGATCGAAGCGGGTCTCAACCTGTACAAAGAGTTGGATAGCGTGCAGCTTGGATCCGAACACGCCGTTGTGAACGAAAAGGGTAGTTGCGAATTACTTGGTTACCTAGCCGAAGCAATGTCGGAAAAGGACAGGCCGTTCGTAAATAAGAAGACGGGTGACCTTCAAGTACTGCTCGTCGAGCCAGGTTACGGAAGGCATTTCTCCGTTCTGCCCAAACGCGACGTGAGGCACCACTACTTCGACCCCTTCAAGAACATTGGGGAAGGAGACGACGCCAAGGAAAAGACAGCAAAATTCTCCAGGGCTTTGAAAGAAGCCGTGGAGAAATTCGAAGCCAAGCTCGTAGTGCTCAGCTCCGGCTACAACCCTACGGCCATAGCGATGCTCAAAGATCAGCTTATTGCTGCTGCGAGCATCTGCAAAGACGCCGGCGCCGTGCTTTACATAGACGGTGCTTACCGCCATCTCTACCGAGAATCAAATGGCCCCATCCCGAGTATCTTTAAGGCTGTAAAAGACGGGCTCGACCTGCAGATTGTTGAGTCGTTGAGCGTTTCCAAAGGTCACCAGTCGCCAGGCAATGGCGGTATGCTCCTAGGAAACGCCGATCTCATCGAGATGGTTCGGCTGGTTCGCAAACGGAAAGCTGAGGGCGGCTCCGTTGCCCTTCAGCTCGGAATGGCCGCGATGCTGCGTGACCTTAAGTATTTAGAGGTCACAAGACGCATGTACGATGACTACTTCGCTTATTTGGTGAAGACATGGAAACAGGCTGGCTGGGCTTTCGACATCAGCGACTGCACTATCTTCATCAAAGCTTTTCTTCCAGAGGCGTTTCGTGACGCCGGCTGGAACGCCGAAGCTTTTGCTCGGTTGCTCGCTACCCAGGGGATTATTGTCTATCCCAAGGGTCACTTCCTCGGCAATATTGAGGGTGAATGGCTACGCATTTGTGCTAACGGTAAACGTCAAAATGTGGATGAAGCAGCAGAAGTAATTCACAGGCTGACGAAAGAACCGCCACCCCTGGAAGGCACCTGGCCGGAATAGGGCTGAAGTTAACGCCCGCGCACACTCTTTAAGGAGACCTTTTTCACACCCCGAGGCGCGCAAAGTCTGTATGTCTCCACAGACCCGCGCCTCAATTTTTTAAAAATTTAAATAGTATGATATGATCATATTATATTTAACAACGCTGGAATGAACCGCGAAAGACTTACAATTACTTTAAGGAGCGACCTTGTCAAAGCTTTGGATATGGAGATTGATGGCGAGCGGCTGCGTAATAGGAGCCATGCCATAGAATATTTTTTGTCGCGGTCTTTGGGGCTGCGCGCGGTTAAGGTTTTAATTTTGGCAGGTGGGAAACCCGTATATTTTGAAAGCGAGAAAAAATCTTTGCCTAAAGCCATGGTAAAAATTGCTGGCAAGCCTTTGCTTGAACAGACATTACAGAGATTAAAGGCCGCGAAACTTACGGACATCTATATATCTATAGGGGAGGGTGGGGAAATAATAGAGGAGTATTTTGGTGACGGCAGCCAAATGGGTATAAATATTACTTACATCCACCAGTCCAAAAATAACCAGGGCAATGCCCAACCGCTTGCCGGGGCTAAAGAGCATTTTAACAATTCTTTTTTAATGCTTTATGGTGATGTGCTCTCGGACATAGACTACGGCGACTTTGTGGAGTTCCATAAAAACCAAAAGGCCGCGGTCTGCACCATGGCTTTAACCAGTTCAGACTCGGTTAACATGTGGGGTCTGGCAAGGCTGCAGGGCAACCGCATTGTGGCGTTTGAGGAAAAGCCCAAGGAGCCTAAAACCTTTTCCAAACTTATAAATGCTGGCATATATATGATGGAGCCGGAAATTTTTGGGATAATCAAAGCCACGGCCAATAAGCTGGAAGGGGATGTATTCCCCAGGCTGGCCGAGGAAGGCAAGCTCTACGGCTACCCTTACGAAGGTTTATGGTTAGACATTAGTAATAGCGCAGCTTATAAACAGGCGGTTAAAGAACTAAAGAATAACGATTAACAATTAACGATTGACAATTGACATGAAGAAAACATCGGGAAAAAAAATTAGGATAGCATTAAACGGGCTTGGCCGCATTGGCAGGATATTTCTGCGCATTGCCTACAACAATCCCCATTTTGAGATTGTTGCCGCTCATAGCAGGGGAGAAGCCGAGGCGTATACGCATTTATTGAAATATGACTCAACCTACGGCGTGTGGAATAAGGAAATTGGCAAGAAAAGGAATAATATTGTAATAGACGGCGTGGAAATCCCTTATGTGCGGGCGCAGGAAGACCATTTGCCATGGAAAAAAATTGGTGTTGATTTTGTTTTGGATGCTACTGGAAAGTTTACCAAGCGAGCAGATGCGCAAAAGCATTTGGACAGCGGCGCCAAATTCGTTATGGCCTCGGCCCCCATGGATGACGCCGACGAAACTTTTGTCTATGGCGCTAACAACCAAAAGTTTGACCCCACCAAGCACAAAATTATTTCCGGCGGCAGCTGTACAACCATCTGTTCAACCTTGACCATAAAAGTTTTGGAAGAAACCTTTGGCATAAAGCAAGGCTATATTAATACAGTTCATGCCGTAACAAACGACCAGCAGCTGCTTGATTCATCACACAAAGACGTCCGCCGTGCCAGGTCTGCTACAGAATCTATAATTCCCACATCTACCGGAGTTTCTAAAACTATTACCAAATTATACCCGCATTTAATGGGGAAAATATCTGCCATGGCATTGCGTGTGCCCGTATTGAATCCCTCCCTCGTTGTGTTAACAGCAGAGCTCAAAAAAAAGACCACCACGCAGGCGGTTAAAAAAGCTTTTGAGAAGGCGGCGGCAGGGGAATTAAAGAGCCATCTTGCTGTGTCTAATTTGCCTTTGGTTTCTATAGATTTCCGCGGCAACCCCAATGGCGCGATTGTAGATTTATATTCCACGGAAGTAGTTAACGGCAATTTGGTGAACGTAATGGCCTGGTATGACAACGAATGGGGATACGTACAGCAAATGGTTTATTTACTGGAATATTTGGCCAAAAGGATTGGCAGTAAGAAGTAACTAGATTTTACCAAGTTGTTTTAAAAATTGGTTATGGACTTTGCCGTTCGTGGCCAGGATGGATTGGGTTGTGAGCGTCAGCGGTTTTCCGGAGTATTGGGTAATTTTGCCTCCGGCTTCTGCCAGTATTACGGCCGCGGCTGCAAAATCCCAAATGTTGGCTTCGTAAGAAATTAAAGCGTCCAACATGCCTGCGCCAATAAACGTGGTTTCTAAAGCAGTTGATCCAAAAGTTCTTATTTTATGTAGTTTTTTTACAAGCTTAGGAAAGTTTTCCGCTGCCTTCGTTGTATTCCTGCCCCAGCAAAAAGCAGTGAAAGCATATTCAAACTTGGAAACTTTGGAAACCCCGATTTTTTTGCCGTTTAAAAACGCGCCCTTGCCGGCAGAGGCGCTGAATAATTGCTTTGTTACTGGGTTATAAACCACTCCTACCAAAGGTTTGTTGCCTTGCCATAAGGCAATGGAAATGCAGGCAAAAGACAGGCCTTGGATGTAGTTAGTTGTGCCGTCTACAGGGTCTATTATCCAAACTAAGTCTTTGGCCCCTACTTGGTCCCTGCCAAATTCTTCGCCAATCACTTTGTGGTGGGGAAATTTTTTAGCAATTGATTTGCGAAACTGTTTTTCTATAGCATGGTCAATCTCCGTAACTAGGTCACGGGGGTCGCCACCTTTGGTTTTTATATGCTGGGCCCTGCCGAAGTTTTTTACGAATAACGAACCAAAATTTTTAGCAGCAGAGACCGCAAATTTTAAATGTTGTTCGTTGGACATATCAAATAGTATAACAGATTATCCTTATGCGGGTAATAGCCGATCTACAAATTCATTCAAAGTATAGCCGCGCCTGCTCGCAGGACCTTAACCCAAAAAATATTGGCGAGTGGGCGGACAAGAAGGGTATACAGGTAATTGGCACCGGCGACTTTACGCATCCCAAATGGCTGGCTGAGTTAAAAGCCTCCTTGGTGGAAAGCAAGCCAGGGCTATATCGGCTCCGCGAGGAGGGTGCCCCTCTGCGCAGAGGGGCACCCTCTGCAAAGGCTTATTTTATGCTTACCGCCGAGGTTTCTTCTATATATAAGCAGGGAGAAAAGGTTAGGCGGGTTCACAATATGCTGTTTGCTCCGAATCTTGAGGCGGTAGATAAAATTATTGCCGGTTTGGAAAAGACCGGGGCAAACCTTAAGGCAGATGGCAGGCCGATTATGGGCATACACTGTGATGAGCTAGTTAAGATTGTAAAAGAGGCTTCACCGGATGCCCACGTAATTCCTGCGCATTCTTGGACGCCGCACTTTGGGGTGTTTGGGAGTTTATCGGGATTTAATTCTGTTGAGGAAGCATTTGGTGATCAAGCAAAATATATCTTTGCGATTGAGACTGGGCTATCTAGTGACCCTAAGATGAACTGGCAGATATCGGGGCTGGATAAATATTCTTTGGTTTCCAATTCAGACGCGCATTCTTTAAGAAAAATCGGGCGTGAGGCTAATGCGTTTGAAATGGCTGATGATAAACTATCGTATAATGAAATTTTTAGGATTATTAAAGAAAAAGACTCCAAAGAGTTTTTGTTCACCATTGAGTTTTTTCCAGAAGAAGGGAAATACCATTTAGACGGCCATCGTGACTGCAAGTTCAGCTGTATGCCAAGCCAAACCAAAAAATTAAAAGGCATTTGCCCGGTTTGCGGGAAGAAATTACTGGTTGGGGTTCTGAATCGTGTTGACGAACTGGGCGACCGCGAGTGGGGTTTTGTCCCGCCAAACGCCGTCCCTTTTAAAAATGTCATCCCCTTGGAGGAAATTATTGCCGATGTTCTGGAAGTGGGTACCGCGAGTAAAAAGGTAGGCGAGATGTATGAGAAAATGGTTTCCAAGTGTCCAGAGTTTGAAATTTTACTCGATCTTAATGAAGACAAACTGGTTGGAATATCATCGCTAGAAATAGCTAAAGCCATAGTTCGAGTTAGAGAAGGCAATGTCCATATAGAAGGCGGCTACGACGGCGTGTTCGGAAAAATCCATATTTTTGATGACCAGGAGCGCGAAAGATTATTCAAAAAACACAAGCAAAGCGCCTTGTTTTAAGCCTTAAAATTAACTATAATTAGACTAATGTCAAACAGGCCAATAGCCATAATTTATGTAGTAAGGCACGGGGAAACCGAATATAATGTGCAAGGTTTATTGCAAGGGCAGACAGATTCTCCGTTGACTGAAAATGGCAGACAACAGGCTCTAGAGAGGGCCGAGGCCTTGAAAGACGTAGAGTTTGACGCTATATTTTCTTCGGATTTAGAACGGGCCATAAAAACTTCGGAAATTATTAAGCTCAACAGGCAATTGGCCATTAATACAAGCAAGCTGCTCAGGGAAAAAGATTTCGGCCCTTACGACGGCAAAGCTTCGGATTTTTTCCGGCAAGATAATAAGCATTTATTTGAAGAGCTTAAAAAGCTCCCGGAGCAGGGCAAAAAAGATTTTAAGTTTTTTGAAGGCTTTGAGAGTGATTCAGAAATGGCAGACAGGATGATTGCTTTTTTAAGGGAAGTGGCACAAACTTTTCTTAACAAGAAGGTTTTGGTGGTTACTCACAGGGGGAATCTTAGGGTGCTATTATTGCATTTAGGTTTTGGTTCTTTTGATGAACTAGAACCCAAAGGCATTAGTAATTCAGCTTTTGTAAAATTGGAATCTGACGGCATGGATTTTGTGATTAAAGAAGTCGAAGGAATAGTTAAGGCTAAAATTTAATTTAAAAAATAATTAATTATAGAGTATGGAAAAAGGCGAAAAGTTCATTTTTTGGTTCGACGAAATAGGCAAGGACGACGTTAACCTGGTCGGCGGTAAAAATGCTAACTTAGGGGAGATGTACCGCAATTTAACAGAAGCGGAAAGTTCAATTTTTAAGGGCGAAAAAATTTCAGTGCCTTTCGGCTTTGCAGTCTCTGCCGCGTCTTACCGGCATTTTGTTACCCAAAACCAGCTGGACCAAAAAATTAAAGACGCGCTGGCGGATTTGGATACCCACAATATAAAACAATTGGAAGAAAAAGGCCAAAAGGTCAGGCAGTTAATTTTAGGCGCGCCGTTTCCCCAAGATTTAGAAAAAGCGATTAAAGAAGCTTTTGAAACTTTAGGCCAGAAATTAAAGCTTAAGCCTGAGGATTTGGATGTAGCTGTGAGATCGTCGGCGACTGCGGAGGATCTTCCAGATGCTTCTTTTGCCGGCCAGCAGGAATCCTACCTCAACGTAAGAGGGGAACATGAGCTTTTGGAAAGCATTAAAAAAGCTTTTTCATCTCTCTTCACTAATCGCGCCATATCTTACCGCCAAGATCAAAATTTTGACCACTTCCAGGTTGCATTGTCGGTGGCTGTGCAAAAGATGGCACGTTCAGACAGGGGATCTAGCGGGGTCATCTTTACTATAGACACGGAAAGCGGCTTTAAAGACATGGTTTTAATTAACGCGTCCTGGGGCTTGGGCGAGTTTGTGGTTAAGGGGGTAGTTACGCCCGACGAGTTTAAAGTTTTTAAACCTACCTTAAAAAAAGGTTTTAAATCTATAATTAGCAAACGTCTGGGCAGTAAAGAAAAGAAACTCATTTATTCTACAGAAGGCAGTGAACCTACTAAAGAAATGCCGGTTGCGGCCGAAGACAGGCACAGGTTTACTTTGAGTGACGAGCAAATTTTGCAATTGGCCAAATGGGCGGTAATTATAGAGGAGCATTACCAGCGCCCAATGGATATTGAATGGGCTTATGACGGCGACAGAAAAGAGTTGTTTATAGTGCAGGCCAGGCCGGAAACAGTACAGGCGCGCAAAGACGTAAATGTTTTAGAAGAGTTTGTTATGGAAGAAAAAGGCACAGTACTGCTAACGGGCGCGGCTTGCGGCGCTAAGATTGGCCAAGGCAAAGCCCACTATATTAAAGACGCAGCCCAGCTTTCTGAATTCAAAAAAGGCGAAGTCTTGGTTACGGAAATTACCGACCCAGACTGGGAGCCAATTATGAAAATCGCCAGCGCCATTGTGACTAATGCCGGAGGCAGGACGTCCCATGCCGCTATTGTCAGCAGAGAACTAGGCATTCCCGCAGTCGTGGGTACTAGCCACGCAACCGAAGTCCTTAAAAACGGGGACGAAGTTACGGTATCTTGCGCAGAAGGCGAAGTAGGCAAGGTTTACGAAGGCCTTTTGAAATTCAAGGTAAACAGGACAGACCTTACAGACTTTAAAGCCCCCAAGACACACATTAAAATGATTGCCGCAGACCCGGAATCGGCATTTAACTATTCTTTTTTGCCGAACAAAGGCGTGGGGCTTGCCCGAGAAGAATTTATTATTTCCAATTTTATAAAAATCCATCCTAATGCTTTAATAGACTTTGAAAAGCTGGAAGACGTAAATGTAAAAAAACAAATTGAAGAGTTAACCATTGGCTACCCGGACAAGCACCGCTATTACGTGGAAAAACTTTCTTTTGGTATTGCCCAGTTGGCTTCCGCGTTTTACCCGTACGATGTTTTGCTTAGGTTTTCCGACTTTAAGAGCAATGAATATGCAAATCTTATTGGCGGAAGCCTGTATGAGCCGTTAGAAGAAAACCCCATGATGGGCTGGCGCGGTGCAAGCCGTTACTATGACCCTAAATTTGAAAAAGCTTTTGCGCTTGAAGTAGAAGCCGTAAAAAAAGTGCGCGAGGAAATGGGGCTTTGGAATCTTTCTGTTATGGTTCCGTTCTGCAGGACTCCCGAAGAAGGCAAAAAAGTTATAGAAGTGTTAAAAAGTCATGGCCTAACCAATAGAATTAAGCCGGAAGACCGTAAAAAGAAGAAGAATGGTGACCTTGTTGAAGGCATAGAAATTTGGGTTATGGCCGAAATCCCCTCCAATATTTTACAGGTAGATGAATTTTCAGAGATATTCGATGGCTTTTCAATCGGCAGTAACGATCTAACCCAGCTAACTCTAGGGCTTGATCGCGATTCCAAACTTATCGCCCACATTGGCAACGAACGTAACAAAGCTGTCCAGAAGCTAATTAAAATGTTAATTAAAGAAGCGCATGAGCGCGGCCTCAAAGTCGGCATTTGCGGCCAGGGCCCTTCTGACTTTCCGGACTTTGGAGAATTCTTGGTGAGAGAGGGGATAGACAGTATATCTATAAATCCAGATACTGTAGTCAAAGCCAACGTACATATTAAGGAAGTGGAAGATAAAATAGGAAAGTAGTTTTTCATCACAAATACAAAAAATACCGACAGCGTGTCGGTATTTTTTGGCGGAGAGAGGGGGATTCGAACCCCCGAGACCGGTGAAGGTCTGCGCGCTTTCCAAGCGCGTGCACTCGACCACTATGCGATCTCTCCTTATTGGTCAAATCTTGATAATATTAGCATAAAATATCGAGTTTTGTCGAGGTTGCTACTACTATCTAATACAGCTAAAATAAGCTTATGGCAGACCAAATTTTAACTGAAATCAAAGATCGATTAAACATCGCAGATGTTATAGCCGGTTATATCCCTATAAAAAAAGCAGGCGTTAATTTTAAATGCCCGTGTCCTTTTCACAATGAAAAAACACCATCTTTGGTCATTAGTCCGCAAAAACAAATTTGGCACTGTTTTGGCTGCGGTGAGGGTGGTGATGTTTTTGGTTTTGTCATGAAGTATGAGAATTTGGAATTTAAAGATGCACTGAAAATTTTGGCGGACAAGGCAGGAGTTAAATTGCCAGCATACAAACCTGAGAATAAAGCACAGGAAGATGAGAAAGATATTCTTTTGCGCATTAACGATTTCGCAGCGCGCTACTATCACACGGTCTTAATGAGCAAGGGGGGAGCGGTGGCGCTCGACTATTTAAAGAACCGGGGATTAACAGAGGAAACAATCAAAAAATGGCAGATTGGTTTTGCTCCCGATGATTTTCACGCCCTAGAGGAGGCGCTGCGCAGTAAAAATATCGCCGCCGATCTTTTAGTAAAGGCAGGGGTCTCGGCCAAAAACGAGCGCGGGCAAATGTACGACCGTTTCCGCGGCCGCATTACTTTTCCCATTTATAATTATTTTGGTGAGATTGTTGGTTTCTCGGCGAGGATATTAAACGACGATGGTAAGTCAGCAAAATATGTTAACAGCCCCGAAACCGTCATCTACAATAAAAGTAAAACTTTATTTGGCTTGAACTTTGCCAAGGACGCAATCAGAAAGTCCGATGAAGCCGTTATTGTAGAAGGTCAAATGGATTGCATTCAGGCGCATCAGGCTGGGTTTAATAATGTTATTGCTTCCAGCGGCACGGCGCTTAATGAATCATCCCTAACCCAGCTCGGCCGCCTGACCAAGAATTTAAAATTTTGTTTTGATGCCGACGGCGCAGGTTTGGCCGCAACAAGGAGGGCAGGGGAGCTGGCTTTAAAGCAAGGCTTCAGGTTGAAACTGATTATTCTAAACGCCGTTAAAGATCCGGATGAGCTAATTAAGCGCAGTCCGAATTTATGGCAAAAAGCCGTAAGTGAGGCTGTGTGGTTTTTAGACTATTATATAGAGCAGGCACTGGAGAAGTTTGCGAATGATCCTGTCGCCCAAAAACATTATTTAAGTACAGAAGTCGTCCCGTTTTTGGGCAATATTTCAGACGCACTTGAGCAGGACCACTACGTCCACGAACTGGTAAAAAAGTTTGGGATTTCCGAAAGCGTCATCCGCTCGCAAATAAAAAGGGAGAAGCCGGGTTTGCCCGAGGAAAAATCTGCAATAACCCCTGGCCAGGCTGGCAGGCTGTTGCAAAAAGAGGTGCTGGGAGGTCTGCTAATGTTTCCGGATTTTTTAGCTGCAATCTCTGATAAAATCCAGCCCCAGGACTTTGAAGACTCGGAAATACGCGCTTTAATCCTGGTTTTGCTAGAACCGGAGGCTGCGCAGCCCGCCGAAGCCGATAAATCCGCCTTCCCCCGGACTGGGATCCGGGGTTCGGCGGATGACCCACTATTAACTTCCCCAACTGAAGTTGGGGATAGGCGAAGGTGGGTCAAGCAGGACGCACTAGCCAAAGAGGCGCTTTTTATGGTAGAATCACAGTTGGCTGAGTTGGAAAATGACCCGAATCGCTTGAAAAGAGTGCTGGAAAAATCTTTCGCGCTTTTAAAAGTTAGTGCTATAAAACGCAGGCAACAACAGCTGCAAACAGAAATGAAAGCCGCAGAAGTCGCGGGCAATAAAACGCGGGTGGACGATTTGAATAAAGAATTTGCCGCAATTTTGGAAACCAGAAAAGAGTTTGAGAAACATATATGACAGGTTTATATTCCAGCCGAAGGCTGGAATTACCAAATTTATTTATAGATATAAACCTGTCATCCCGAGGCTGGATACTATAAGAATTACAGCCGAGGGATCCCTTATATTTGAACATTCCAGTTTAAGGGATCCCTCCACTCCCTCGGCTGCACTCGGTCGGTCGGGATGACACAATTTTTTGCAAAGTTTAAAATACCCCTATGGCAAAGAAAAAAAAGGCAAAAGTTAAGAAGAAAGTTTTTAAGCCCAAAAAGGCAAAAAAACTTTTTAAAAGGCCTATAAAAACTAAGGCCAAAACCCTGAAATCCGGCAAACCGGTTCAGGCGGCTTTGCCATTGCCCGCGCCTTATGTGGACACCGAAAAGCTTTTAAAGAAATTAATGGAAAAGGCCAGTGAGCGGGGTTTTGTTACCGAAGCGGAAATTTTGCATGCATTGCCATATTTTGAAGAGGACATCCATTCTTTGGAAAAAGTCATGGACGCGCTGGAGAAGCGCGGCATTGAAATTGTAGACCAGGAAGTGGCTAGTGTTTGGGAACAAAACAAACCGGCCGAACCAACAGAAGAAAAACCTTCGGGCAAAGGCGGCAAAGCCAAAAAGAAAAAGTCAGACGACATGGTAGACGCCTTTGACCTGGGCGATATTTATGACGACTCCATACAAATGTATTTGCGGGAAATTGGTAAAGTTTCTTTGCTTACTGGCGCCGAAGAAGTAGAGCTGGCCAAGAGGATTACCAGGGGGGACGTGGCCGCGCGCAAAAAACTTACGGAGGCTAACCTTCGCTTGGTGGTTTCTATTGCCAAGAAATACATGGGACGTAACCTAGGGCTTTTGGATTTAATCCAGGAAGGCAACTTAGGCTTGTTCCGCGCTGTTGAAAAGTTTGATTGGCGCAAAGGTTATAAATTTTCTACTTATGCCACCTGGTGGATTAGGCAGGCCATTACCCGCGCCCTTGCCGACCAATCGCGCACCATCCGTATCCCGGTCCACATGGTGGAGACCTTGAATAAGTACGCACAGGCGGAGCGTCAGCTTGTTCAGGACCTTGGCCGTGAACCGCTGCCAGAAGAAATTGCCGCGGAAATGGGCATAGAAGTGGAAAAAGTTTACCATCTTAAAAAAATCTCCCAGGAAACTGTTTCCATAGACTCTCCGGTAGGGGAAGATGATGGCGAGGATTCCAGTTTAGGGGATTTCATTGTAGACGAAGACACTACCAAGCCCAATGAGGTTGCTGGCAGGCAGATTCTAAAGGAATACGTGGGCAATATTTTGAATGACCTTGATCCTAGGGAGCAAAAAATCCTTAGGATGCGCTTTGGTTTAGAAGACGGCGTTACGCATACTTTAGAGGAAGTAGGCGAAGAATTCGGCGTTACCCGCGAGCGTATTAGGCAAATTGAATCAAAAGCCCTTGAAAGGATAAGGGAGCATATAGATATAAATAAGCTTAGGGATTACTAAGACCACAGATACACAGATAGCAGCAGATGACACAGATTTTGACCTAATGATAAAATTGTTTTGTAATAAGGATTTCATACTTTTTAAGATATCCACCTATACAAAAATCCGCCCTTAGCTAGGGCGGTTTTTTTGGGTTGACTCAAAAAGTGAAACGGAGCGATAATAGAAGCAGAAAGGAAAAGAATATAGATGAAAAAGCAGCTAACGGACGGGTAACCTCCTAAAGCCGCGACAAGCCTTTGGCCGGCTAGGCCAAGCTTAAATAAAGCATTAAAGAAAATCGCATATGGGGAAGGTTAACCCGAAATAAACTCCGCTAATCCAGCATTGGATAGCGGAGTTTATTAATTGCAGACGTAACAATGGGCATCATTGCGCTGCGCAATGATGCCCATTGTATTTACAGCCCTAAAAGTACCGCGGCTATCCAGGGGAAGGCTACAGTAACATCACTTTGAATAATATTATAATAGCTTTCCGTAGAAAGTTTGTCCCAGGTAATTTTTTCCTTGCCGCCGGCGCCACTGTAGGAGCCGTAGGACATGGGGGAGGAGCCAATTTCTATAAAACCCGCCCAGTCTCTTACCCCGTGGTGCTTAAGGTCATGCTTTATAGATGGCACAACACAAATAGGGAAGTCCGCAGCAATGCCTCCGCCTAACTGCAAAAAGGCAATGGGGGATTTTTTTGATTCCTTGTCGTACCAGTCATACATTAAATGGAAATATTCCAAGCCGGATTTCATGACCCTGCCGCTTAAAACCGTGTCGCCTTTCTTTTTAAGAGCGCCGTTGTAAGTGTAGCTGGCAAAAATATTGCCCATAGTAGAGTCTTCAAATCCTGGAACTACAATTGGGATATTCTTTTCAAAGGCCGCATAGGCCCAAGAGTCTTGGGGATTGGCTTTGGGGTCGGGTTTAATTAGTTTTTCACTAAATAGGCGGCGGAAGTATTCGTGCGGGAAGTAGCTTTCATTATTTTCTTCCGCTTCCTGCCACATTTTAAGTAAATGCGGTTCCATAATCCTCACGCTCTCATCTTCCGGCAAAAATGTATCGGTAATTCTCCTAAGTCCTGCATCGCGCAGTTCCGCTTCTTGTTCAGGAGTTAATTCTGTATATCGCGGAATGTATGCATAATGCGAGTGGGCGACGTATCGATAGTACGATTCTTCGTGGTTGGCCCCAGTTGCGGAAACCAAATGCACTTTGTTTTTTCTAATTAACTCGGCTAGCATCACGCCAACTTGGAACGACGACAGCGCCCCTGCTAAAGTAACGACGATTTTACCGCCATTTTTTAAATGCTTCTTAAGCCACAGCGCGGCTTGGTAAGTTGAGCCGCCATTTAAATGGTTCAGCGTCCTTTGAGCATAAGCCGAAACCGGCGCGCTTGCATGTTTTACATGCCCAGTGAGCGTGCCAGTAGTTTTACTATTCGGCTCTTCCTGAATTAACCGTTGCAAACCTTTACTAAGTTTGCCAATTTTTTTCCTGTCCATTTTTATCCTTTTGCTTTTCGCGAATTTCTTATCACCTTCGGACTCCGCTTCGCGGAGGACTTTGTTTAAAGTTCAAGCGAAAAGGATTAATTACAAAATTATTTTAACAGAAATGCGAGATATGTCAAAAGCCAGGCTATTTACAAAAGTTATGGTTAATGATATTATTAGCGGTTCACGGGAGGAACAATGACGTCCAAGATAGCGCTGCTTGTTTTAACTGTATGCCTGTCCGCCTGTTCTAAGCAGGCCGAAAGGCCGAAATCTCGGGGAAAGTTAGCGGAAACTTCCTCGCCACTCCCAAATTGGGAGAGGAGTCCGAGCCATGTGGTCGCGGAGTTTGCCAGTAGTTGTGAAAACCTGGGCATGGTTTCGCAACTGATTATCGACAGGCCGGCGGCAGAGTACCTATGCAAAGAAATCCGCAAAACAGGGACCTTCAAGGGCCTCGAGATTCTCAATTCCACGACTAATGGTGAACATGCCTACGTGGACGTGAAAATCAAGATCAAGGACAGCGAGCCCAAGAAAATGGCCGTCCATTTGGTAAAGATGAGAGGCCAGTGGTTGGTTTCCCCTTAGCCGTCGCTTTTTGTTTCTAGGGGGCAGCCGTTCGGTTCTATCCCGAGCGGTTGCCCCTGTTTTTTATTTTATTGAAAGAATGTTTTTCGAGCTCGTCGAGAAGATATTCTGTCACACAATAGGTCCTCCACAAGGTCGAACACTATTGTGTGATGTTACATCACTGGCTGTTGCTGGGTCATGCAATGCACTGCGCCGCCGCCGTAGATTAAATCTGTACAATCAATCGGCACGACTTTGCGGTCAGGGAAACATTCTTGCAGAATTTTTATAGCTTTTTGATCGTTGGGATCATTAAAAACAGCAGCTAGGACAACTTTGTTACCTATATAAAAGTTAGTGTAGGAAACCGGCGCTTTGCTGTCTGCTGAATTGCCAGCCGGCGCGTCTTTAAAATTCATGTGCGGCATGGGCAGTTTAATTACCTCAAAAGGCTTGCCTTCCAGATTGGTTGCGGCACAAAGGGTTTCGTAATTGTTTTTTAAAATCGCGTAGTTTTCATCTTTTTCATTCTCTTCGTAAGCGCAAACAATTTTATTTTCTCCCACAAAGCGCGCAATTTCGTCTATGTGGCCGTCTGTGTGGTCATTAACTATGCCTTCAAAAAGCCAAATAGTTTTTTTTATGCCCAAAAAATGTTCCAAATACTTTTCTATGTCCAGTTTCGTTTTGCCTTTGTTGCGGTTTTCGTTTAGTACACATTGCTCCGTAGTAAGGCACAGGCCTTTGCCGTTAACGTCAATTGCACCACCTTCTAACACGACTCCCGGTTGAAGCATCTGCAGGCCTAGCCACTCTTGAATTTTAAACGGCAGGACATCGTCCGGCAAAAGGTCCGGAAACTTGCCGCCCCAGACATTGAATATCCATTTGACCACTAACGTTTTACCGGCTTCGTCTTTCACAAAAATCCCGCCGCAGTCGCGCATCCAGCCGTCCATATAGTTGGTAACACGGAAAGTAACTTTGGCAAGGTCCACGCCTGCTGTTTTTAACATTTCCGATGCTTTAGCTTTCATGTGCCCATCTAATACCAAAAGCTCCACCTGTTCGCTTTGGTGGATGGCAGAAATAATTTTTACCACGTCGTTCTCAACTTTCGGGATGCGCCCGGGAAAACTAATTTCGTCGTGCGGCCACGCGAGCCAAATGGCGGAATGTTTTTCCCACTCCGCTGGCATGCGGAGGTTTAGTTGTAGAGTGTTTTCGTCCATAAGGAATTGTGTCATCCCGACCGACCGAATGCATCTGAGGGAGCGGAGGGATCCCTATAATAGAAGGGATTCCTCGACTCGGCTGCACTCGCTCGGAATGACAGGCTATTTATTTCTCTTCCTGCGCCTTCTTTGACTCTTCCCCGCGCCACAATTCAGGCGTGCCAATTTCCGCGCCGTTGGATTTTAAGTATAAAAATAGCTGCATTTTGTAAGCAACCAAGCTTTTCAGGACTAAATCCAGCAAAAGCAATTTTCTTTTCTTTTTAGTGCCGCGGCCGAACAGGTCAATTTCTTCTTCCAGCTCTCCGTCCGTAATAGTCGGATAGATTTCTTTTAATAAAGCTTCCTGCTTTTCCATTTCTTTTATAAAATCGGTCGCTGGCATTTGCGCATAGGCTTTTGTTTGCGCGTCAAAATCCTCAATGCGGCCTGCTTTTATGCCAACAATTTCTATGCCTACAAAATGCGAAAGGTACCTTAAAAGCTCAACAGTAGACCGTTGTTTGGGAGTCGGCCTATAGTCCAGAATATTGGCCGGCATTTTGCCGTATAAAAATTTTAAAATCCTGAGCTCGTTAAGGATGGTGCCTAATAGTTCCTGTTTGGTAATCATTATTTTTCCCCCAGCGCCTTTTTTTCTGCTTTATAATGCTCCACGTTTTGCAGTTTGGTGGATCTTTTAACTAATTTTTCTGTCCTCATTTGTTTGTAAGTTTCCGGCCGGCGGTTCCTCATAAAGCCCCAGCCCTCGGAAAGGAATTTATTGTATTCCAAATCAACTTTTTGCACCAAAACTTCTTCTTTGTCTTTGGAAGCTCTTTTTAAGACTTTGCCCCAAGCGTCGGAAACAAAAGATTGTCCCCAAAATTTGCTGCGGCCTTCAATGCCGACACGGTTGGTTGCCGCGACAACTATGCTATTGGCAATAGCGTGGCCGCGCATGGAAGTCTCCCATGCGTCGTGCCAGTCGTTGGGGTGTTTGTAGCCAATAATATCCGCAATCGCAGTGGGGTAGAAAATAATATCGGCTCCCATTAATCTGGCCTCGCGCGCAGCTTCCGGAAACCATTGGTCGTAGCAAATAAGCACGGCAAAGGTACCAAACTTGGTTTTAAAGATTTTATAGCCTTCCTGCCCGTGTTCAAAATAATCTTTCTCATAAAAGCCTGGGTCATGGGGAATGTGGACCTTATGGTATTGGCCCATTATCTTGCCTTTGTCATCAATTACGACTGCGGTATTGTAGTATTTCCCGTTGGTTGCTTTTTCAAAAATCGGAACAACTAAAACTACCCTTAGCTCCTTAGCCAAGGCCTGCATAGTTTTTATAGTGGAGCTGGTTAGCGGTTCGGCATAGTCATCTTTTTTCACTCCTTGCTTTTGAGGAATATAAGGTATGTTAAAAAGCTCCTGCAAAGAAATAATCTGCGCGCCTTTCTTTGCCGCCTGCCGAATCATCGCGACTGTCTTTTTTAAGTTTGCCTGCAAATCATTGGAAACTTTTGTTTGCACCAAACCAATTGTAACTATTTTTTTCTTCATCAATATTTATTTAAACTATTAATATTTTAACGATTTTCGCTCAAATTTGCAAGAAACAATAGTCTCAGGCCTCAGGCCGGAATTATGTTATGATGAATATATGAAGCGTTGGAAAAAAGTTTTTATAACCATTATTACCGCCGCTTACTTAAGCGCGGGTTTAGTGCCTGTTGTGGTTTTTGCCGATGCCGCCTCGGATAAGATTGCCCAGCAGCAGCAACTCCAGCAGCAGCTGCAGGATTTGCAGAACCAAATAGATGGCCTGCAGAAGCAATTGTCCCAAACCACAGCCCAGAAAAACACGCTGGCTAATAAAATTAAACAGCTAAAAAACCAGCAGGCGGTTTTAAACTTACAAATCCAAGCCACCAATTTACAGGTTAACCAGCTAGGACAGCAAATTTCCGAGACCCAGAAGGCCATTGCTCAAAACTCAGACAGGGCTGGGCAGTTAAGGAGCCAGATGGCTTCAATTATCCGTGCCATAAATAGTAATGACGACCGCCCCTTGCTTTACACCATAGTTTCCAAACAAAAACTTTCCGAGGTTTATACCGCTTACCAGGATTACGCAAATATAACTAATAGCCTGTCCAAGGTTGTGGGGCAACTCAGGGATGCCAACGAACAATTTTCGCAATTTGAAGCCCAGCTTTCCGACCAGCAGCAGGATGCCGAGGATTTGCTTAACATAAAAGTTTTGCAGCAAGCTGAATTAACCGGTAAGGTGGGGGAGCAGAATAATTTATTACAGCAGACTAAAGGCAGGGAAGCGGACTACCAGGCAACCTTAAACGATACCAAGCAGCGCGCTGCGCAAATAAGCAGCCAAATTTATGAGCTTTTGGGCATTAGCGGCCAAATAACTTTTGGCGAAGCGCTTAAAGTTGCGCAATGGGCAAGCGGATTAACTGGCGTTACCCCTGCGTTTTTGTTGGCAGTGCTTACCCAGGAATCTAACCTTGGTAAAAACGTTGGCACTTGTAACCGTTTGAATGATCCGCCATCAAAGAGTTATAAGGCGGTTATGAAGCCTGACCGTGACATCCAGCCATTTTTGGACATTACGGCTTCCCTTGGCATGGACCCAAACATTACTCCAGTTTCCTGCGCCGCCAAAGACAAAAATGGTAACCAGCTAGGTTGGGGCGGGGCCATGGGCCCGGCGCAGTTTATTCCTTCTACCTGGATGGGCTATAAAGACAAGGTCGCGCAAGTTACGGGCAAAGCCATAGCTAACCCCTGGGACATTCGCGACGCGTTTGCTGCCGCGGCCATAAAATTAAAAGCCGGCGGGGCAGACGGCACCTACCAGGGGAATTGGAACGCGGCCATGCGTTATTTTAGCGGTAGCACAAATGTGAAATACCGTTTTTATGGCGACAGCGTCATGTCGTTGACTGAGAAATACCAGAACGATATTAACACCTTAGCCAATTAGAATTTCGGCACAAATAAAAAAGGTGCTATAATATATTCCCATGGAAAATCTTTCCGATGAAAAACTAGTCAAAAATTACCTAAAAGGCGACAAACAAGCCATGGAATTTTTGGTGCAGAAGTATTTAAAGCCAATGTATAATTTTGTCTTTAAATATATGCATACTACAGAGGCGGCCGAGGACGTGACACAGGAAGCGTTTTTGAAAATTTGGAAAAATATTAAAAAGTTCAATGGCAAATATAAATTTAAGACCTGGGCCTTTACCGTAGCCAAAAACACGGCCTTGGATCATTTGAAAAAGAAAGGCTTTGTCGCGCTTTCACAGGAAGATCCGGCAGAAGGCGGTCTGGAAAACATTTTAGCCAGCTACGAGCCTTTGCCCGAAGAAGCCATGGCTAAGATCCAAGATGCCCAAATGGTGGGCAGGGCAGTCAATAGCCTGCCGCAAAAATATAGCCGAGTACTTGCTTTATATTACCAAAACCAGCTAAATTTTAGGGAGATTTCGGAAATCTTGAAAGAATCCATCCACACTATAAAAACCCGCCATAGGCGGGCGCTAATCTATTTAAAGAAAACTATCCAGCGCTAAGCCCCGGGTGAACCAAAACCATAGCAAATACAGTATAATTAGCGCTATGGAAACTCCCCAATTAAACCCTTCTCCTGAGCTGGAGGAGAGGATAGTTAGCCAAATTAAGCGCGAAAAAAGCCTTTCAGAACTAAAAAAAAGGCTGTTTCGGTCTGCCTTTGGGCTGAGCTTGGCTTTAGCCGCTTTTACTTTTTCTTACCGAGATTTTTTGGTGCAAATTGCCCATTCGGGTTTTTTGCGCTTTTTTAATTTAGCTTTCAGTGACTTCCAAATAGTTACGCTTAACGGCGCAGACTACGCCCTTTCACTTTTGGAGTCCTTACCTGTAGTCAGTTTCGGGGCTTTGAGTTTAACCGGCCTGGTTGTTTTGTTTTTAGGATATAAATTATTAAAGTACGCTTTCCAAATAAGGCATTTAAAAGTTTAATATGGAAAATGAAGATATAACCCAATCCAAAACATTTAAAAAATGGGGCACCATAGCTGGTGGGTCTTTAGTTGTGGTGATTGCTTTTTCTGCCGGGGTTTTTGTAGGCCAGGAAAAGGCACGTTTTTCTTACAAATGGGGAGAAAATTATTATAGGAATTTTGTTGGCTTTATGCCGCCAGCCATGCCCGGCATTCCCACGGGCATCCGCCTACCTTCCGACCGTGACTACATGAATGCCCACGGGGTTTTGGGTAAGGTTATAAAAATTAATGGCAACATGTTGGCCATTAAAGACGATGACGGAGCGGAAAAAAATATTATTGCCGACAGCGAAACAATCTTTATGCGCGACCGGGACAACATTAAGCTGGGTGATATTAAAGTTAACGACAACACCGTCATAATAGGTTCTCCAGATGGCCAGGGCCAAATGGAAGCAAAATTTGTTCGGGTTTTAAAAATCAAATAGCTCTTTCATGCCAGTAAAACAAAATGCGGGCAAAGGCCGGAGAGGGATTGCTGGTGGGGGCCAAAATCCAAGAATCCAAAAATCTCTCCCGGGCCCTTACCTTAACACCCCGGGATTTTAGTGCTATTATTTTTTATATGACAACCTTAGCCTTAAGGTATAAAGCGCTTAAGTCACACAAAGTATTTTATTTCCAGCTTGCTGTTGGCTTTTTGCTTTTGGCCGTAAGTTCTTTGGTAAGTTATTGGGCCAACAACTACACAATTACGCATGCCAGTTTTGCGGTGAGCGATATTATTTTGGACAACATCCGTCCGGTAAATGTTGACTACGTTTTTATGGGCGGGGGACTGGGCTTTATACTTTTACTTGTCGGGCTGGCCTTTTACCGTCCGGCTCGCCTGCCATTTATGCTCAAGGCTGCCTCACTTTTTATTTTAGTCCGCGCTTTTTTTATTATCCTTACCCATTTGGCGCCGCCGGCTGCCATGACATTTGTATCTTCCGACAGCCTTTTGGAAAGGTTTACCCTCGGTTCGGGCAACGATTTGTTTTTTTCCGGGCACACAGGCTTTCCGTTTTTAATGGCCTTGGTTTTTTGGAATAATAAAACATTAAGGTATGTATTTTTAGCCATTTCTTTATTTTTTGGCGGCGCAGTCTTGCTGGGACACTTACATTATTCCATAGACGTCTTCTCCGCGTTTTTTATTACCTACGGCATATACAGGATTGCACTTTATTTTTTTAAAAAAGATTACCAGCTATTTGAAGAAGCGGAAAGCGAATAAATTAGAGGGGCACCCTCTGCGCAAACCATCGGCACTTCACAGAGGGTGCCCCTCTTTAGAAAAGGCTTGATTTACTTTCCAGCACAGTGGGATCCGAAGCTTGGAATTCACGTGACTTGAAGTCGCGGC
>JADMIO010928565.1_pt1 | contig 72041 bp, 102 predicted proteins | sample 8958161 | NCBI WGS metagenome assembly JADMIO01 (sample SAMN16585339, study PRJNA669376) | soil metagenome | isolation source: Crop rotation soil | place: USA: Cullars Rotation, Alabama | collected 2011 | reverse complement strand
GTCGTCCGAGTTTCCGTGGTCAAGAACAAATTCTTTGGGAGTTTTCACTTTTTTTTGACCTCTCCGAATTTAAAAATTTCTTTACCAATCTATCTAGCTAGTCGTGCTGTACACCCACGTATTTTTTTGCAAAAATCAGGACCCTTATTCAGGACCGAAAACTTCGTCACAAAAGATGCAAACCGCCAACAGTTACATTCTGCGTTATTGCAAAATGCAAGAATTTTACAAAACACCAAAATGAAACAAGAATCAGTCGGACAAGATCGAGCAGAAAAGATCGAAAATTTTTAAATTTCAATTTATTTATCACACAAGTCTGGTTTTGTAAAAGTGTTTTTGACTTGTGTCAATAGTGACTGCATCAGATGCAAGAAGAAGTAGATAACGACATTGATGTTGTTGAAGAAGATGACGTTTTGGGACGTCGCCGCCGTCGTCGTACGGTAGTTGCAGAACCGTGGCTCGGAGCTGTCTGCTGTTGCGGTCTCTTGTTCCTTGGACTCATTATCATCTTAATTGCTCTGGCAATTAATGGATTCGGATCTTCAAGCACCGCGCCCGGCACGGAGACGCCGACGTCGTTTGCCAACGTGCAACACTTCAGTGGATTGGCCAAAGTGAAAGGTCTACCCAAGTATTTCTCGCAAGCTGTTGCAGAGACACAGTGCACTGGGTTTCTCAACTTGCCAGAATCGCAGCAGCCCCAGTTTGGCACGCGTGGTTGCCAAACTGGGGGACAAGGTACATGTGCTGGCAGCGGCGCATGCAGAGGTGCTCTGGTTCCGGCTGACAGTGTGAGCACTGATGATCAAATTGAGTTCGAATGCGCCGTTAACACTACTACCTGTCCCGCACGAGACGACTCCCGTCAATGCACGTGCACTGTGAACGGTTTCACTGGTCGCTCATGTGCGCGCAACACTACACCAAATGCGGCTACGCCACACGTTGTTGCGTTTCAGTGTGTTGAGCCACAGGTGTGTCCGTTCTTTGGTGATATCGCACTGAGTCGACAGCCACTTGCGCAGAACAGCAGCAACTGCGCGCAACTGTTGGGAACTCCAGAGCTCACTGGTACCTGCCAAAGTGTTAGCAATTCACCGGGAGCTTCGTGCCGTACCCAAGTGCAAGAAGCTGGTACAAACACCACCACTCCGCCAAACGCATTCTTTTGCGACGCAGTTGCAGCGTGCCCGTCAGTTGGCGCCACGTGCCACTGTTTCGAAAACGCGTGCACGCGCTGCAACAACGCACAGTGCACGTCTACGACGCAGTTCTTCTGCGCAGCAGAATCACAAGTGGTCGGAGGCCATGCAGCAACGCTGACGCTGTCAACAGTGGCGCTGTTGGCTGCAGTCGCATTGTGGTGACGAAAGTGCGAAGAAAAAGTAGTAAAGAATGAGTGGAAAAATGATCCGTACGGTCTGTCCGAATCACCAATTGGTGGATGAGATTATGATTCGCACCGTGCCACGCCTCAAAACAAGCAGCGCATCGGGTGACGAGTGGCGGATCAAGGCGGTGGCGGAATTCAAGTACAAGGGCATCGTGCTGCACACGCAAGAGGATGGCTCAGTTGAAGAATTGGCAATGCGTCTTGTTATTGGGTTACAAGCCACCCGAGACGCGCTAATGCGCATGTATCCTTCCATTCGCCGACTTTTGCGATCAAGAGGGATGCTCCGAGAAGGCAGTGAACACTTACAAACTCAAAAGCGACCATTGCACCAAGTGCGGCCAAAAACCAGCGTACGACTCTCTCAAGTTGGTGCGTCGCTTCTGCGCACGTCACAGCTATCGCGGCGATTGCGGCATTAACGACGCCGACGCCAATTACGAGCTGCTTGAAGGTCCCGGAATTCAAGAAACGCGTGAAACTGATCGCAGTCAGTCGGCGGCTATCTTTCTCAACGCTGGTGTGCTCCACCAATTCAGTGGTGGCGGCGAAGGCGAGCAAACGGGCAATCAGGAGGTGGTCTTGGATGCCTCCCTTGTTGATTTCGTTCGCAACATCACTGAACACATGACTTGTGTCCAGATGCCGTCCGAAGACACAACCCCACCAAAATGAATCAGCAGAATCTATTTTTCTTTTTCCAACAGGCCGAGTTTGTGTGAAAAAAGAAGTCGAAACATTGGTGTTTTCGCACAAACACCAACGTCACAATGAAAGCGGCTTTCAGAATCAGAGTGAACGTCAACGATAACTTCTTCTGCTTCACCGCGCCGCAGCAAATCTGGATTTACATCATTTTCAACGGTATGCATCATTTGCGTTTTGTTTGGCGTCACGGACGCATCGATTTCTGCCACTGGCATCGACAATCGACAGAATGTTTTCGCGTTTTTTTGTCTCGACTCGTGGTCTTTCGTGCGCAAATCGGCGCACTTTATTGCTAGCGCAGTCTGCTATGTGTCTGTTGTGTTTGCAACGCGAAATTCGCGAGTTGACTCTCATTGTGCGTTGCGACGAACGGCAACGTTTCTCATTGCTCAGAACGAAAAATGTCTCATTCCAAACTCTTGACCAAACGTCGTTTTGAAGACGACGACGCCGCCGTTGATGAGGATGATGGTGATTCTTCTGTAGACTATGCGGCGCTAGAGTCGTCGGAAGACGCTGCGGCGCCACCCGAGACCAAGTCGCGCACTTCGCTTGTGAGCGCTCCCACGGGTCTCCCGAGCGCGGAAGCGAACTCGGACGACGAGTTGTACCCGTGGAAGAGTTGGTCGCATGTTGGGAAAGAGTTCCCCGACGGCGTCAAACTTCTCGTTTGGTGCTACGAGAGCAGTGGCAAGCCGCGCGACAAGGACGGTGCCATTGCCGTTGAGGCGTTGAAGACAATGACGGCCGCACAGCATCGTATCGCGGCTACTCAAGGCACTACATGCGCGGATCCAGCAGTGCCGGCGAGCGTGCGCGCTCTGTTGGCTCAATTCAAGATCCGCTACGCTCTGGCTGTGACCGAGGGTTTCTTGATTGCGTTGCATGGCGATTGGCGCCACGTCAACAACACGCACTACGCAGAGAACTACCCGCACGCAACACTCTCACGCGCCGAAATCGAGGCGTTTGTGGAGGACGATGCGCACCGCAAGCTGTTGTTCAGTTCCGCTACCGCGTGGGCTGGTCACGAGAGCGGCAACGTGTGGTTGATGGAGCGCACCAATGGTGCCAAACAGCCGCAGCTCACGGCGCAGCAGCTGCAGTCGGTTTTCAAGCGTCGTCAGGGCGAAAAGAAGAAGAACCACAAAGTGCTCAAATCGCAGCTCAACGGTCAACCGGTGAAGGGTCAAGTCAATGGCTTGCACCACGTCCGAGAAGTCATCCCGGTGGGTGATTCGACGGACCCGAAAACGCGCGTCAAGTTTAGCGCCGGACGCGTGGCGTCGTGGATGCGCTTTAGCACAGATACACGCAAGGCTAATGCGCCGCGTGCAGTTAGACGCGAGAAAGATGACGACGATGACGAAGTTGCAGAAGGCAGCCAAGAGGTGAAGATCGTGACGGTGAAGCAGCGTCGCAAGCGCGCCAAACCAACCGAAAAAGAACAAGTCCAAAGCACGCCTATTGTGAAAGTGGCGCCAAAACCGTTGACGTTTGAAGAGCTTTACACTGATGGCTGGGAGCAAGCAGCGGCACTCGAGTGGCTCGCAACACTTGATGCGGCATCGGCCGCAGTTGCCAAGAAGTCGACGCTCACTGAGCTGCCGTCTCCCGAAGACGTCGGCCGTAGCAACGTTGTGGAGTTTGAACTGATGCGCGGCACAACACTCTCAATGCCGATGGCGTCACTGCTGCTGCCGGCGGCGGAATCGTACCGCGATGTGTGGCGTCCCACGATGATTAAGCAGCGCGTCGACGTCAACACATGCGCCGTTGTCAACGCGCCAAATGCGCCGCAACCACTCATGGCGTTGCGCGTCAATCAACCGCATTTGTTCAAGAATCCGCACTTGCTGAGCATCCGCTACGATGCGATTGACGCGTGCTTAAGTCGCGAGATGCACGCCAATGGCGCCATGCGCGACGAGTTTGCCGCTCAAGTGGCGGACAACGTTGCGAAACTTGTTCACGGCGAGTGCCCGATGCCCGAAGATGTCGGGCAAGTGCTGCCGATCTGGTCCGACATGAGCAAAGAGGCTTATATCTATTCTTTGATGCAATTTGGTCGCACACGCGACTCTATTGTCTTTGCGCTTGAGCAGCGCGAAAAACGCGTTGAGTCTGACGTTGAGCACGAGCACTTGGTGTTGGGTGAGGCGGCGGTTTTCGCCAATTGAACACAGGCACTTGTTATTGCTGTTATTGTTTGAATGCAGCAGACGCTTGTTCGTACTGAGTGCGTTTTTTCCGGTGTTTTGTGCCGCCAGTAGACTGCTCGGACGAGCCGCTCACAACATCACTTGAAGAGACGTCCTCCAACTGTTCGGCGCCGCCAAACTCGTACTCACGTTCTTCGTCTGAACTCTTGCCGCCAAACGGCAGTGCACTGTCGTAGATCGGAATGGGCCGGTTCGGCTTTTGCGGATTATAGTCCTCTGGTTTTGGTAATACTATGGAACGCGGCGCCGATTGGCTTGCAACACCAAGCCGCATAGTCAGTCGTTCGTAGATACTCGGCTTTTTCGCTGGCGTCTCCTCCCTCACCGCATTGTAGTTTGAGGGCGTCACTGGACGCACAGAGTCATAGCCTTCTTTGTGCTGCGCCACCGCTCCAACGCCCGCAACATAGCGCACCGGTATAACACCGTACTCTATGTCTTGTGAATTGGCGGCCTGAGACGACGGTGGATTGCCTGGCGGCAAGTGCACATAGTCGTAATTCTCATTGACGGCGTTTTGCCGACCTGACGCACGACCATTGTGCGCAGCCACCTCAAAATCGGGACGCATTGTCGTATCGGCGCGATTGATCTGCACCAGCATCGGATCTTCGCTGTCCGCCGACGAGATTTCCTTTTCCATCTGCGTCGCACAACAGCAACACAGTATCTTACGGCACGGTAAACACATATAGCACCGCTGGCAGCAGGCGCTGCCACGGATTTGTTTGCGACACATGTAGATCAATCCGATCACGCCAAAGCAAAACACGAGAGACGCAATCACGATGAACAGAATAAATGTAGAGTCTTTCTTGCCGCTCGACTCTGCTGCTGGAATTGTGATTGATTCTACAACACTCTCTGTTGTAGTTGTGAGAGACTGATCCGCCGACGGCGGCAGCACCATTGACGTCGTCAATGGGATCGAGGACGACGACGTGGATGTTTCTGCAACGGTTATAACAGTTGTATCTGGTGCCTTTGTAGTCTCAATGTCGCACATCTCTGCCACGTCTACGAGAAACTGTCGCAGAATGAGATGTGTGCGAATTTCCATAAAGTAGACGCGGGCTGCTTTTGTGCTGGTTGTGCTGAGCCAGCGGCTGGCATTGACTGGTGGCACTGTGGCCAAATCTGACGCCAAAATGTCAAACACGTTGCCGTCGTAGGTGTCGTTGTGCAAATGCACAGCAAAGCTCTCTGCGCGCATCAGTGCCGTGTCAGTGTCAATGAGAGCCGTAATGGCAACGGTGTAGTTGCCGGCATAGGTCCGACCACCGGCAATTGATCTATTCTGCAACACGGTACAGTTGTTTTTGGCCTGCACAAAGCACGTGTTGTTTGCATTGTGAACATACACGAATGCAACTGGATTGCCATAGTCGTAGTTTGCAAAGCGAACCAATTGTGTAATAGTGCCAGAGCCAAACGCAAACCCGAGACCCGCCGGCCAACCAGTGTACTCGTCGTCTGACGCCAGAACGACTTTGTGATGCAGACCGGATGCTGCAAAGTCACCGTACGGCGTCAAGTACTCTACGACGTAGCGCACTGTAACACGACGCTGTTTGCAAACAATACTGCTCAACGGCGTCGCGCCCGACCCATCTGCAAATACGGCCTCAGTTGCAAGAGCATTGGTAGAGTTCATTAAGAGTGCTGGCGTTTCGTTCTCGCCGCTGTAGTCTGGCGTCCAATCGTAGTTGATGCGAATGGCCGGCGGCGCGCTGGTGTTGACAAACAGACCCTGCCAAGCCATCTTCTCTTGCATAAAGTAGCGTTGCGTCTGCGAGTATGCCAGCACAGTAGGACTGACAGCGGCGGCGGCCAACAAAACAGTAAAAATCATTGTTTGTTGTTGCAAAAGCGGTGCTTGGCGTGAACGCATTCACATTTCTGATTCCGCAATCAAAGCGAAAAACGCAAATTATGACTAAGCCGCTGAATGTGGTGTGCGTGGTGGTCTTCGGGGCGCCCGCCACTGGGAAAACGACATTATTACGCATGTTGGAAGCTGCCACAGAAGGCACCGTGCACTATGCGACAATTGACGAGCCGACGCACTATCCGGACATTGCGCAGAAGCTCGCGATTATGTACAATGAATCTCAGGAGACTATTGCCGCTGGAAAATCGGTGGCTTTCGACGTGCAAATGCGCATCATGACACGTCGTGCGCAAATCTACGCCGAATTCTATCACGGACTGCTTCAGCTGCACGTGGAACTGGCTGCAAAGAAAGGCTGTCACACAGTTGCAGTGGTGTGTGATGGGCATCTGTTGACGGACGACAAGTTGTACGTACAATCAAAAGTCGACAGCGGACAGATCAGTTTGGACCAGCAGCACTCTTATGAAGTGATCAAGGAGGCGTACCTGAAGACACTCCCGCCTCTTTTTGCAACGCCCGACGAATTTTTGGAACTGACACTGGCCGATGCGTCGGGTCACACTCACATTCGTCGCATTGCGGCGCGCGAGAGTTTCGTAGAGGTCGGCGTGCCTGCCGCCGTTTTTGCGCGACTGTCTCAGTACGCCTCGCGTGCCTCTGACCAATTGACACGCGATCTGGGCGCCACCACAGCCATCAGCACAATGCTCACGGACACATTCACACCTCTGGAGATGCTGCAAAAATTTAAGCATTTTGTGGAGCAGCGCGTCTCGTCGCATCTCAAAAACTTTCGCCACCCGAAGAATCTGGATCTTGATGTGATGGCGGCAAAGTTGCTCACATCCATTAGAACCTCGGAAGCCATTGTGATTTAAAACATTCACAAGAAAAAATTGTTCGCGAGAGGATGACGCCGTTTGGAAAATGGGTATTTTTTTAAAAAAAAACAAAATTACATTTTTCTAACAAGTTCCGTTTAAAGTTCAACAATGTCTGCACGCGGAAGCTCTGCTATTCCAGTGAATGTCAACCCGACCGGCCGAACTTCAGTGCCGCGAGGCACAGGCACAACTGTCGTCGGTGTCGTGGCGGGCGGTGCTATGATTGATACTGGTGGCGATTGCAAGCCACAGCCAGGACCCGAGTACTTTGCAATTGCCAAGCGCACCACTGCACGAGACACTTCAATTGTTCTGGAAGCACGATGAGCGCGATCTGTTTATTGCACTTTACGTCTCTTTTCCGCCGCCGCCGCCTGACGCCGCAGTTCAGTAAACGTCGGCGTTCGTGCCATATCCGATTCCACTGTCAAGTCTGGTGCTCCAATTTGTTGTTGTTGTGGTTGCTGCTGTTGTTCTTCATGTTGTCGTTTGGCGCCAGCCTGCGCTACGACGTTTTCAAATTCGTTCCAAAGATCCTCGAGCGGCTGCATGTCCATGAGCGGTTGTGGCCACGCGTTGAGACGCACATTGCTGCGCAGCGCGGCGGCCAAGTGCAGCCACGTTCCCGAACGACGCAGTGCTGCTTTGCGCGTAATGAGTCGTGCAAACACGGCGTTGCTGCTCATAATCACCAGACGTTTGCGCGCGCGCGTCACTGCTGTGTACACGGAGCGCCAATCAATGTAGGGTGCGTCGTCAATGCAAATGTACACAATAGTGGCAGCCTGTGATCCCTGCATCTTGTGTATGGTTACTGCAAAACCAAACTCGAATCTGTTTCGCGGCACAAGCATACGCGCAACGTCCATCTCCACAAAGTGGCCAGATTCGTTCCGCGCCACAAGCATGCGTCGCATGTTGAAATGGCGTTTGACGTAGGCCAATCCATCGTCGTGATATTTGATCTTGCCGCGCTCGTGTGGCGGCACCGGACCGCAGCGGAGTGGTGGCACCAAATCCATACGTTTCACGCACAAGCCGTACGTGAGTGGGTTATCTGGCGCACACAGACCACACCGGCACGGCAAGTTGGCAGTCATGCGCTTCGGACCATTGTAGAGACCAATGACTTGCAACAGTTGTCCGTTGTAAAACGCCACTTGACGCCGCGGCTCGTCCGAGCCTTTCTTTGGGTCAAACGTCAGCACTTGATTCTTCTTGAGACAAAACCTGTCGCCAGGCATTAGTCGGTGTGGCAGCGTCTTCTCGAGTTTTTGCAATTGCTCCTCCTGTTTTTTGGCACGCTCGGCTGCAATCATTTGGTGCGCCAATGTACTCTGCACCATTTGTACCGCTTGCTCGCGCACCGCCTGAAACTGTCGCATCTCGGGCTCAACGTGGTACAAGTGGCGCAGTGCACTGTTGGCCTGATCCACAATGTCATTGGTTGACGTAATGCATTGCGTGCTGTTGGTGGCCGGCGTATTGATCTCATGTGCGCCAAGCTCCTCATACACAGCGGTCAAGTCGTTTTTGAACGTAGAGCCGCCCGTTTCGCACTCTAGCGCCACAATCCGGCAATTGGGGTTCGAAAGCGCAGTGAGTGCATCACTGCGATCAAACGACGGCAAGTGCGGTATATCGGCGGGATCGTCGTGACGAGCAATGGCGCGTGCTAAATCAAAAAGCTCGTGTCCGTCGGAGCGGTGATTGATCATCAGCTGCGACACACAGTTGGCCAATCCGTGGGCAAAGTCCGTCTGTACCGAACCGTAGCCAATTGGCGGCAGCTGGTTGACGTCGCCGAGAATCACGATCTTCTCCAAAAATCTGCCTTGCTCCGGACAGTGTGCTGCCTCGAGCAAACGCACAAAGAGCGGAAAAGGCAGCAGACTGCCTTCGTCAATCACGAGAACGCGCGTGCGCTCGAATGGCGTCTCGAGCGGCGGAATGGCGGCTCCCAAGTGGTACTCCACGTAGGCACGCAAATCGTTTGTGTTGCGACAGCCGAGCACATCTTCGCGCGTAAACTCGGAAATCGGCTTGAGATTCGGGTTCTTTTTGCGCTCCTCTTCGCGGTTGCGACGCATAGTTCGTACACGAAACATACCCTCCATATATTTGGCGTGGCGAAACAGCTTAGAGTGAATTGTGCTCGCTTCAGTGTGACCGGTGCGACGTGCTGCGTCACTAGAAATCTGACCCGTATAGGCCACAATCATCACCTGGTCGGCCGGATACTGAGCACGAATTTGTGCCATCACCTCACTCTTGCCAACACCACCAGGGCCACTGATCTGAATCAGTGGCTCACGCATAATACGCTCCAGCGTATCAATCTGCTCCTGCGCGAGTTTTTGGTTGTTGCCGGTGCCCGAAACCAAATGCGAGTACTTGCGCACACGTTGCAGTGGCCAGCAGCGGTGAAATCCACGTCTATTGCGAATCTCTGCATAGGCGTCGTCGGCGTCGCGCGCATTGTTCTTGCAGAGACGCTCGTACATGTCTTTGAATTGTTCCTCTTTGGTAGCAATTTTTCGCGCCAGCTCTGCCATCGGACCAAGCAGTGCGGGCGTTGGCTGTGCTGGCGACGCTGCGCCTTCTGCTCCCGCCGCCGCCGCAACTGCACCAACAGGCGGTGTCGGCGCAGATGCTACCATGATGAACGGATTGACGCGACCGCCGCGTGTTGCGCTGATATAGTCTTTGCGCCACTCCTTTTCAGCCTCTGCGACCATTTCGCGCAATGCGATTGCAGCCGGCGGTGCGAGCAAGTTTTCGCCGCAATACTGTGCATTCAAAGCAGTCTGTCGGCGTGCCGCCGTTGCCATTGAGGCCAAACAGCTCACCAACTTTCCCTGCATCTCGTGCACCTCTGCCAAGTAGTACACGTCCACGAGCAGGCCGCGATTGTAGAATCCAGTGCCATATACGCGCTCGACGACGGCGACCTTTTTGAAAACGAGCCAATAGAGTGCGTGCAGAAAATTGACCAAGTTGCGGTAGTTCTCGCGACGAAACTTGAGACGATCAAAATCAATCAGCAATGCCTCGCGCGTCTCGAGCGTATTGATTTGCTCAGCATATGCGACGAAATCGACTTCTTCGGGTGGCACATCGTGATTGGTCCACGGTACTGCGAATCGACCATGTGTCGCGAGCGTATTGGCTTCCTTCAGATCGGCTGGGTCGTTCGAACCAGTACGATACGGATCGTGATAGTACTGCGCACGCAACTCGGCCGGATGTGTGCCAAATGTGCTGAACATGTGGCCGCTGCGGTAGTAAACTGTGCGACTGAGACCAGCAGAGTCGGCAAAATTCTCATAGCCGTGCACATCGCGCTGCATGATATTGTGATAAATATCAATAGCCATTGTGACACCGTCGTGCATCGGGAGTTGGAAAAACTCTACCAACCGCATGTAGACATCAAAGTCCAAATTTGGCAACAGCGTCAGCGCACGCAGATTGACCTGTTCTGCAAAGTCTTTGCGCAGTTTGCTAATGCAGAGAATATGCGGCTCTTGACGCAACAGCTGTGAAACAGCTTGAATGTACTTGGGTCCGCGCGCAAACAGCTCCACCATCACTGCATGGCTGTAGCACTCGCGAATGAAGACTAAATCCTCATTGAGAAGAATAGCGCGAAGTCCAAGTGCAATAAAGGGCGCGCGCAACATCGTCTTGACCTCTTTTTCGGGAATGTGCGCTGTGCAGCGGTTGTACAGATCAGTGGCAGCCAGCGTACGTCTCTGAATGCGCGCGCTAACCGCGCCGTGCACCATTTGCAATTCGTGCATTACATTTGCGTCTGCTTGTTGCTGCTGCAGCGCGCGCAAATTGCGCGGCAAACGAATGGCAGCGGACGAAGAGATTCCATTGTTGGGTGCTGCTGCTCCACCGGCATCATCTGAATTCTGCTCTGCTTCGTCTTCTGCTTCCAAGTCAGCGGCGCCATAGATCAATTCCATGTACTTGCGCGCCACAATTGGTGCAAAGTTTCCATTCTCGAGCAGCAGTTGCAGAAAGTCGCTGCCGCTCACAGCAGTTGCGTTTGCCAGTGTAATGTAGCCTCCAGTCACAGTCGCATCCAATGAAAGTATGGCATTCTCATTCACCTGATTCTCCACTTGCATTTTGCGACCGCACAATGTGAGCGGCACGCTGCGACTGAGTGTGAACCACTCGCCGACCACGCGCGCATTGACATTACAGCCTTTCACCTCACTCCAATACTCCACTTGCACTTGCGCCAATATGGTGGCAGCGGCCTTGTGGCGCCGATACATGTCCTGCTTGCTGGCGTTGAAATCTTGCACATCTTGTTGCATCACTTCACTGAGCAGAGCTTCCACATCGGGCATATTCTCTTCAAATGCACCAATCTCTTCACCCTCCTGCTGCTGCGCATTGCTGGCGCTATTGTCGGCGGCCGCAGCATCAGCGCGATCAATGTAACGCGGATCGCGATTCCAAATATCGCGCGCTTCTTGAACCGTATGCAATTCGCCTCGCAAATTGGCCGGAAAGTGCCCGCGATACTGGTCGGCCGCCAAGCTGCGCAACAGTTGATTGTCAATGCGCTCAATCTGTGTAATGCGAGCGTTTTGTATCACTGTCAGTTCGTTTCCGGAACCGTAGGCACCACCGCGACGGTAGCCACTCATTCTTGCGGTGAAAAACTTGGCGCCAACACGAACGCGAATATTCACATTGTGCGACGACAAAGTATGAGTAACGCGAGTGGCGCCGCGGATTCTATGGCGACGCTCGCAAGCCTCGTAGATGACGAGGGGATGGCACGCAGTGAGCGTATGTGGCAGCTGCGCAATGGTCGCCACGTAATGCAACCGGGCGCGCGCATTACGGATGTTCACGAAGTGCTTGTGTATGAGCTGCCACTGGAGCACTGGAACGACGCTCCCGCACGAATTGGCGACTACAGCGCCCGAAAAGCACAGGCCGAGAACAATGCCAAACTGATGCAGCTAATTTTCCGCAGCCTCGAGGTGCTCAGTTGGAGTTTGCAGCGGCCCGAGGACAACAATCAATTGACTTACAACGGCGGTTTCCCGCTGCGTCTGTTCATTGAGCCGATTTTCCAGGCGCTCAACCACCAACAAGCGCTGGGAACCGACGAAATCGAAAGAAGCTTTGTGCAGCAGGAATTGACTCGACAGTACGAAGATGCTGATCTGTTTGAAGTGGACAACAGCAATGTGCTGGCCAGCGACCCAGAATTGGCCAGTGCGCGCTTTATGCAGGGCTACCGCGAGCGCAAGGTGATTGCATATCGCTTCTGGTTCTTCAGCTACTTCAACCAGATCGTCTGTAACCGGGCCAGAGACTTGATGCAGATCGGAGAACTTCGCCTCTGCTCGTTTGATCCCCTCGCGCCAGTCTGCGGCTTCCTCAGCGGAGCATTCGCCGTGAATGGTATAGGAGTAATCAGACTCCCTGATCTTTCTCAGATACTTCTTGCCGCCGATGTCGATCGGATGCCCATGATCCAGCCCCACGCGGACGGCGAGCTCCAGAGCGTTGATGGCCGACTGCGGGAGCGGTACGCGCTCACCCTTGACGATGTTATAGGCCACGCCGGCCGCGCCGATGTGAACAGTCCTCACCTGATCCGTTTCGCCCATTTTGTGAAACGTGATCCAGTAATGTTTTTCGGCCTTCTGGCGTTCGTGCTCGCCGGCAAATGATCTCTGCGCCTCTGCGCGCTCCTCGGCTACGTTTCCCGGGTCATCGCCGGTTCTCGGGGTTCCTCTCGGTGGCATATTGCTCCTTTGGTTGTGGCGTGGGATTTCTCCGAAGCCAGGTTAATAATACGGCCGATACTTGATGGCTCGCGTCGGCCCGCGCGAGTGGCTGCTAACCAGCTCCCCTGCAACGACTCTTACGCGCCGCCGACACCGCGCTTGATAATCACGAGGTTCCAGGTCTTCGCACCGCCGTTGATCGCAGTCGTCGCATTGATGCCGTTGTTCAAATACACCGACACCTCATCGTCTGCAGTCACCTTGGCGCCCTGCGGTAAAAGCTGAGTCTCGATCGCTTCCGGAGACGCCATAACTGGGTCACCCGAACGCGCGCCTGGGATAGTCAACGTCTCGATTCCCTGCGCTCCGGCGGCGATTGATGCTGGGTCAAGAGAGAACCGCCACCACTCAATGCGGCCTCCTCTCCCCGACGCTTCGAATACTTTCGTTACTGATGTTCCTGCCATTTCAATTCTCCTTGTTCAGTGCGGACGCTATAACACGACCTGCACAATCAGATTTGGGCTAACGCTCCAAAAAATCAGGCCAAAACGCCGTGTTCAAGCCTTGAAAGGAAAGCGTTATTTAAAATTTTGAACGTCTGCGCCGCCTTCCAGCCGACAGTTGCGCGCTGGTTCAACGGGTCTGCAGTTCCGGCGCTCCCGAGCGGCTTGGTAATCATCTCGGTTGCGTGACTGGACAGCGGGACTTTCCCGTAAGCGTTCATGCCCATAAACAGCGTGGCGTAAACGTCTTCCGACGTTCCGGTTGTGGAAGCGTGGCCCGTGGCCTTGGTGTTTCCGGCATCGGCGAAGATTTTCGCAAAGGTCGTCATCACAAAGCGAGCCTCGCGATAGCTCCCGACTTCTGATGGCATAACTTCCTGCTGGGCCGGATAGTCCTTAACGGAGATAAATCCGCTCACACCGCGCAGGGTGTAGAACGTGTTGGGGTGAATGATGGACCAGTAGGCCGGCAGGATCGCCTGTGTGCTGATCCCGGTTCCCGGCTTGATGAGCTTGGTGAACGGTTTGGCGTTCTGGTTCTGCAGGTAGCGAAGTACCTTGTTGATCGCCGTCGCGTTGATGAGCCCGTCGACGTTAAGGCGGGTCGTTCCGGTCGTTCCGGTGTCATCCTCGCAGCAGAATACGCTGGTTCCGGCAACAAGGATGTCGCGGCAAACCTGATCCAGCGACTGACCTTCCTGCTCACCGAGAACGTCAGAGGCGTCGTTCAGAACCTCATCTCGAGACGTCCATTCGAGAATATCCGACAGCATGACGAAATCGCCGTACTGGACGATTGCCGCAGTAATGTCGGTCTTTGAAAGCGAGGTTCCGAGCGGGGTGATACCCTCGACGAGCGGCGTGGTGTTCGGGCTCAGGGATTCCCAGCGCCGAAACATGATCTGCTTGGTTGAGCGGTCTTTGAGCGGACGATCCTGGCCGAATTGGCTATGAACCAACTCCGGCAGGGCTCTTTCCAGTAGTTTTCGATCATAATAAGCCTGATCGGTGGCTTCCATCGTTGAATAAACGGCTGTAGGCATGATAGCTCCTTGGGTCTTTCGTCCCAGGAAGCCTCGCCTATGATACGAGGGGGCTGGTGGATTGAGGGTATGAGCCGCTGGCGGAACTAAGCGCCAGGGTTGTTGTTAGAGTCTGCCGGTGTTTTTCGCGACAAGCTTTTCAAATTCAGCGCTGGGCATGTTAGCTATCTCTTCGGGCGTCAGCTTGGCGCTCGTAGAGCCGGATTTCCCGGTCTTGACACGTACAGCCTGTTTGCTCACGTCGTCGATCTTCTTTGCGAACTGCTCGCGGCCCTGCCGCTGAAACATCTCCCGAAGGCCATCAATGTTCTGGCACTTCAGCAGTATCCCCAGCGTATAGGCGTTTTGCCCTGCATCGCCGGGCAGTTCCTTCAGAAGCTTCAACACCTGCGGTCGCTTCTCTACCAGAGGAATCAGAACCTCTTGCTCCAATTCCTCAAAAGATGGGATTCCGTTTTCCTGATCGCCGGTAACCTCAGCGCGCGCCGCTGCATGGCACCTCGAAAGGTCGATTCACGCTCACGCTCACTGAGTTTCTTTTCAAACTCGGTCTGGAAAAACTCTTGGTTCTGGTTATTGATGTGTTCAAGAAGCTGGTCGACGCTTTCGAACTTCTGCTCTCCCGGCTTCGGTGCTGTCTGTTGCTTGGCTTCCACCTTGGCTGCGCCATTCCCGTTGGCCGCGGCTGCTGGATTGAATTCCTCGAGGGGTATCCCCTTTTGGCGCTTCTGCTTTTCGGTCTTATATTCCCGCCAGGCGTATTCGCTGTTATCTTTCCAGTAGTTGATACTATTCTGCCAGTCCTCACCGTACTTAGCGACACGCCAGTCTGGTTTCTCGGGCGGTTCGTGCGCGCCTTCACCATCACCTTCACCGTCGTCTTGAGATGAAATGATCTGGTCATCACCGCCAGCATCGGCGGCTTCAGTTCCAGTTGTATCCTGTGTTAACTCTTCAGCTTCGGGCATGTTGCCCCTCCATTTGACTTTAGGATTAGAATACTTGACTCCCTCGGTTGTTGTTTACCTACGCCGCTCTGCTGGGAACGTGATCGCGTTTATTCGAAACAGGCTCACGCCGGCAATGGCTGTCAATCGTATGGCCACGGTCATTCATGATGTAAACATCCGTTTCCAACGGGTCGATAAGCGTTTCGCTAACTACCTTTCCATCTTTACGAAGGAGGAGGACTTTCGGGGCGTCTGGGCCGCCGACATGTTCGCTGCGGTCCCAACACGCCGTATCGCACTCAAAGAGGGATTCTCCACCATCAATCCTGATAATTCTCACAAACATAGGTTACCTGCCTTTCTTTCTATCTGTGAGGGAGTCAAGTATGCCAATCCTTCAACTTTACTGTATCGGTCCCGGCTCTTGCGGCGGCATATTACCGCCGTTCCGGACGGCGTGAACCATCGCCGCCTGCTGTGCTTGCTGTGCCTGCATCTGCTCCATTTCCTGAATGTGCGCCTTGATTCTAGCCTTCCAATTCTCGGGAAGGTCTGAAGCATCTACTAACACATCTGGCGGGATAGCGCCAGGAAAATCCTTAGCTGCAGTCATTAGTTGCTCGAATTGAGCCATACGAATAGTCTGCGAAGCTGGGCTTCTATCCACCACGTAGTCATACTCTGCCTTCAAACAACGGTCGACGACCTTGTAGAGCTCGTCTTGGCTGTTCTTCATCGTAGTGAAAAGCTTTGCCCCGGTATCATACGGGTTTCTGACACTCTGCGCCCCGAGTATCCTCACGATTCGGGCCTGAGTATAGACCTGCTGGATGTTGGCAATGAGCTGATAGCCCAGGATCTTGTCACCGAGGAGCATGTTATCGAAGAAGTCCTCATTGCCGATCATGCCGCCGCGCTGACGAGCTTCTATCGCCCTTCCGGATACGGTTCTCTGAGTACCTAATCCGGACAGCTCAGCGTTCAACAACGAGATTTCGCGCACTATGCTGTCGGCGTTCTGCGCCAGCGACATATGCCCGGAATCTATTCTGGCCGGCTCTATACGCTTCGGCTCAACTTCTTCGTAGTTAATGACGATACCTGCCGTTGCTCCGTAATCCTCCAACTGCTTATGGTTCGCGCCGCCGGTCGACTTATTCAGCCAGCCGCTGTTCGCCGTGCGGTTCAAGTGATTCAATGTCTGCGAGATCGACTTGTTACCAAGCCTCTGCGGGTCTTTCAGGTATTCCACCAGCCCAAACGGCTCTCCCATGAACTGCAGACCGACGTAGGGGATCAGCGGCAGCATGTTATGTTTGAACGGGCTCGGCTTGTCCTGAACCAGTATCCAGTTCATTACCGTGGCGACTCTCACCGTCGTCATCTTGCGCCGCACGAACTGAAACGCGCTCCGCTGCTGCTCGTCCAGCGATGCGTACTGTTCATTGAAGTACTCGTCTTCGGCGTTTACCACGTCGCCTGTGCTGACATTAACGGCAATCGTGACGACTTCCCGGGTTTTGTACCAGTGCTCAAGGCACCTTACCCGTCTCGTTTCCTTGTCGAGGTAAAGCTTGTCCTCCCATTTGCGATCGCCCATCTGCATCGACGACACTAAGAACGGAGCGGTTCCCGACAGCCAATCGCCAACCTTGATCAGATCGGCAAACTCCGGCCATAACTCTTTCGCTTCGTCTTCGGTCATCCAGGGCGCATCCTGCACCCAGCGCATATCTGATCCGTCCCACTCATCCGAAATCAAGTCCCAGAAGATTTGAAACGGGTTACGGCGTCTCAGGAGCACATCCCCGTTTACGTTCTCATCGTAGGAGATGTCAGTCTTGACCCATCCCCTTCCGCAGATATAGACGTCATTGCTTTTGCGGGTGAGCTGCCACGGGGCCAGATTCTCGTCTAAAACATACTTCACCAGTCCGGTCATGATATCGGCGTCCTGAGTGTCTGAGCCCTCCCGCGGGAACACTCGTAACTCTTCTCGGTTCTGGCGCTCCATGCCGGTCAGCAGCCGCACCTGGGGCAAAACCTTGTTGAACGTCATCGCCGGCCGACCCTGCTTCTTCAAGTACTCAAGGTCTTTCTGGTCCCATTGCTTGTTCTCAACGAATTCGTAGGACTCAGCCGCCGCATCACGCCAGTTCTGCGTGGCTTTCCAGTTCGACTGCGTACAATCACGGATCTTGGTTATCTGGTCGATAACCTCAGATCCCTTGGCCTTTAACTGGGAATTCTTGGCACGAGAGCCGGGGCCCTTGAAGGCTTCCCGGCCCTGCTGTAGGGAGGATAACTCGCGCGGGTCTATGCTAAGAGGCAGGTTTCATCTGCGGGGACTCTTGTTCAGAGGAGCCGTTCTCCTTTCTCTTTTCTACGCATACCGGCTTATCGGAATTGGACTTCTGGTACTCGATCTCGTTCATCAGTGCTATATCAATAGCACGAAAATGACGGCGAATCTCTATAATTGTGACAAGACGCAAGGTTACATGTCCTCGAGGACTTTGCCCTTCTTCATCGGCATTCGCTTCATCGGATAACCCACCGGGATAGGATCGGTTACCCGAGGCTTGGGGAATCCACCCATCTGCTTCTTGACCTGCTTGACTGTCCCCTTCTTTTTCATCGGCTTCATTTGGACTCCTTTCAGCCCATAGAGAATTTAGGCCCGGACACTTTCTTGAGCCTTGGATTGTTACGCTTGGCAGCCGCACTGGCGTTACGCGAACTGTTGGCCAGGATAGCTCCGGCGTTCTTCATCGGGATACCTTCGCGCTTGGCTATGCCGGCTTGTACGCTCTGGAACCCTGGATGCTTCATAGTTTACCTCGTTTCGCCAAACACTTGCGGCATGTGACCTTGGACCATTGTGGCGTCAGCATCATGTCAGGCCACTTTGAGCGAGTATGACAACGCGGGATGTACATAGTGAACGTGCTACGAAACCCATTGAACCGCAGAACGCGAGTCTTGTGGAATACCTTCATCCTGCGAAATTCCCCGGAATCGCCATCCAGTCACCGCACCAGTCCTGCCCCTTAACCTTCGGCCATGTGCTGCTGGGGCCCGATGGAGGATGCCGCCGACATTCGCCCCACACCTCATCAGGCTCAGTGGGGACGTCCGCGCGCTTTGAGACTTCGTGGAAGAATCTGCAGCCATCACAGCGTCTCATGCGGCCTTTTCCGCCCGTTCACGGCGCTTTTTCCACCGAGCGGATACATCGGATAACCAAATCATCAGAAAAACAATCCCGAAGATCAATGTAAGTCCAGCGGCGACAGCAAGGCCAAATAGAAGATGGCCAACCTCAAGAGCGACCGCTGCCTTTACCCAGCCCAAGAACCCCATCGAACTCATACCGCTACAGCCTTCGCGTTCTCAGCCTGAAGCCCGACGACGAGCCGCTTCTCTACTTTGCCCTTGCTTGCCACATCGGCCTTGCAGCTAAAGCAGAGCGTGTACAACACTACTTTCTGGCCGATCCGCCGTAAAGCTTCAGGTACGACAAATACCCCGACTCCATACGGCTCAGACTGGCACAGCAGGCACTTCTCGCGCGCTGCAGCCGCGAGGATGGTCTTCATGGCGCGATCCACCGTCAGGCCAGGTAACTCACGCCGCGGCGGGTTATTCTTGCCTTCCAGCGTGTCTATGACGGTCTGGATGTTGCCGGCGTCAGGATCGCCCTTCCCGCCGATAACCGACCGTAGTCTGCGCCGTGCCTCACCCATCAGACCTCCCTGAAGCGATTATCCATTCAATCTGCTCACGGTACGGAGCCAGTTGCTCGCGGCAATCAGCACAAATAGCATATTCAACCTTCGCTCCAGAATGATCTTTGACAGAGAAGTACTCTATTCCCGGGCGTCGTTGCAGACACGTCCAACAGCGCATCAGTAGCCGCGATTCTTTGCCACTTTCTTTTCGAAGTCGTCTTTGCTCATGTTCTTGTAATCAGGCGCGTCGGGTTCCTCGCTGTTCACTGAGGCAACGACGAATTCGCAGTACGGCTTTTTGGGCGGCTGCTTCTTTTTGCCGCTGTCATCTTCGTCGGGCTCGCCGTTGTAGTCGGGCCTTAACTCGGCGCCGACCAGCACGGCCTCAACTTCGAGCTTTACCTTGTCGCCAATCTTGAGCTTCATAAACGGTTTCGCCATGTCGTCGGACAAGCAAAGCCTTGTCTCCATGCTACCTCCAGACGGCACAGGATAGCCGCCGATCATTCGCCGCCACCATCGCCACCGTCGCTGCCACTGCCGTTATCACCACCGCCACTCTGCTCCCGGCGGATAAGCCGCCACTGCTCGGCCAGTACCGCGGGGTCGGACAGATCCAGCTTGGCGCCAGAGCGGTCCACAGGATACGGGTTCTGGCGGTCTGCAGGGTCGATCAGCGTAAACTTCTGGTTCCAGTATCCCGGGACAGACTCAGACTCCACTTCGCTCTGGATCTCCACCTCGGGAACAAAGGCATCACCGATCAGGTTTGCTCTCAGGCCGGCTATCTTGTCGTGCAACCAGGCCAGCACGTCGACGTGCCCCTCGGGAGCCGTAACGTCATGGTCCTTGCCGCCGATCGCCACGAGGTGCTTCGAGCCGAACCGCTTTACCGGGGTGTCGTGAACGTAAACGATCTCATCCGGAGCCGCTTCCGGATGCGGATCCTCTTTCTGCAATTCTTCTTTTTTCTTTGCCATAATAGTTTCCTCCTATGCCGACATAGCCGAGGGCGGGCGCATTACTGGACCCGCCGCAGCCGGCTTCTGGTCCTTCCATGCCACCGAGAACATCCGGAAGGCATCAACGTAGTCGCAGGTCCAATCCTTTACCGGAGTGGTTCGAAAACATTGCCCGCGCTCGTCCCATTCCTTGCGGTAGTTTCGAAGCGCCCTTAATCCAGTCTGGCAGTTCGTCTTGTCAAACCAGCACCGCGGGAAGATCGTTCGAATCTGATTAATCCCGTTATCAAACCCGATATCCGCCACCTGCTTGAAGTTAATCCCCAGCGCGCGAGCTTGCTCAAGTCTCGTCTTGCCGGTTCCAACTTCCTTGACAGCGATATCATGCGGTGCCCAATGCTCTTTGTAGTAATACCCGAACTGCTCGAGCTTATTCGCCATGTAGGGGAATCCCTCGCCGCCGACACCAAACGACCGTATCATCCGGAGCCGAAAGCCGTCAGGCTGGACAAACCATACAGTCATCGAATCCCGGCCCTTAGCCGTGCCTAAGTCCCAAAACGTCAGCGTAGGCAGCGCCGGTTCCCACGGTATGACAGTTACCCGGCCTTCATTCTCTGCTCGTTCAACCTGCTTCTTGAAGTACGAGCCCTCAGGTGCGCCCTCCTCCCAGATACCCTCCTCAAGCTGCCGCCTGGTCTTCTCGTCGAGCTCTGCCAGGCTGAGTTTATACGCCTCTGCGTCAAGGCTGGGATTGTCTTTAATGCGCGCCGGAATGAACGGCTTGTCCGGTGACCCTGGGTCGATGTAGCGCTCTTTGATGAACTGATGAGAGATATTCCCCGGGTTACTTGCCGCCCTGAACCTGATCGGTATGTCGGAGTCCATGTTGCGCCGCAGCCGGGAAAACATATACACGAGTTGGGTCGGCGTGAACTGCGTGGCCTCGTCTAAACAGATCGTCTGGAACTCTGAGGAGTTGTAGCGGTACTTGTCGTTTTCGTATTCCAGATACCCGAAGGTAACCGTGGAATCGTACGGCGGGAAGGTCCAGGTCTTCGTCTCTGCGTTCCAGCGAGCTCCTGTGGACTTCCACCACTCAAACGCCCGATCCATCAAGGCGCCGGGTAGAGACAGGTCAGCATACGTGCGGCGTAGGATCAGCGCTGCGTAATTCGGCCGAGTCACATACTGCGCGGCAGCCATCAGCAAGGCTTCTGACTTGCCAGGGCCAGCTGCTCCCCCGAAAAAGGCGTCATTGTGCGGCAAGGCAAGGAAACGCGCCTGCCTCGGGTGCGGCGTATGGATAATCCAGGGATTATCTAATACCGTTCGTTTTAGAAACTCCATTGACATGCTCAATAAGGGCATGGCCGTTGGAGTATCCAATCGCTGCGCTTCCGTTTAACTGCTCCTTCTGTTCCTCGAGGAATAGCTTCTTGTAGCCTTCAAAATCGAATGGCGCCGGCTGAGTCACTGGGTTATCGGGATCGTTCGCCAGTTCAATATGCTGATCTGGTAGCCCCACAGTGTAGGCCAGAATCTTCTCACTAGCTTTAACCACTACCTGCGACGGGGTTTCCGGATCGTCTCTAATCGCACACAGCTTGTCGAAAGACTTATTCGCTTCCTTGACGCGCTTCTTGGCAGCAATCCAATACTGCCGCGGTCGACCGATGGGGTTTCTGCTTCTCTTCCCCTTTTCCTGTCCACCAATACCCGTTGGATTATTATTCGGCATGGCTTTTGACTGGATTACACTGATTTTGGTTGAGAAATCGCATGTTATGACGCGCTATTTGATGATTCAGCAGCTTCCGCGCAGTCTCGAACGCCCTATCGCATGGCCGACACTTATATCTGGCGTGGTTGCTGGCATCATGCACCGAGGTTACCGGCCGCGAGATTCCGTTCGCCTTGCGTAAGATGCGGGTCGGGTTGGCGTTGTAGCTCATTTCCAGGGCCAAAACCTCCGCCTGTGCTTATCCAATGGCTTTTCGGTTTTCTCTTGTTCTGACGCAACATTCTTCGGTGGAAAATGCTGTCCGTGACCAACGGGGCAGTAAAACATATTGTGATCCGCTAAACGAAGATCGTAAAACTCCCCGCTGATGTGCCACCGAATAGTACACACAGCGCATCTTACTGTGACCCATTCGTCATCCGGCGGATCGTCGCTATCGCCGTCTTTAGGTTCGCGCGGCAGAGCCTTATACTCCAGCAGATTGACAACTTTCATGGCCTAATGACTCTCCCGGCTCCGCACCAGCACGTCCCAGTCAGCGTCACCCATAGCACGCGAACCAAGCCGCCAGCCTACCAAGCAATCAAACAGCACCACATCAGCCTTATCCTCCGGCGGCGGGAACTCCAGACGTATTACGTCCCCTTCGTTCATTTCTTCTCTAACGCAGCACGAACGAGGCAGTCTTTAGCTTCCAGCAGCTTCCGCAGGCCAGCCGATTTCTCTGCACCATCAGGCAAGGAAACATCCATCGAACGGGCCAATTCGCCTATAGGCTTGCTGACTTCCTGCAAATGCGCTGGTAAATGCTCAAACTCAAAATACTTTATGATCGGTGATGCCATAGAATCCTCATTTCTTTTCTGGAACCGCCGGAAACCGCTGGTTACGCTCTGTCTGGAGCTTGGTTAATTCAGCTTGTGCGGCCTCAATCTTTTTGTATTCCGGGTCTGCTTGTAGCTTCTGCTGGAACTTTTCCTGCGCTGCCTGGGCGGCTTTAAAATCAGCGTCGTTCTGTAGCCGCAACTGATACCCGGCCAGCGCGGCTTTCACCTCGCCTTCCTTCTGCGCGATCTTCAGGTCGAGGATTTCCTTGGTGTCTGACTCAGCGGCGTAGGCTGATCCCTCGAGGCGGTCGATTACGGGCGCATAGGTAACTGCGAGCGCAATGGCGAGTATTAGCGCGGCGAAAAGAGAAATCTGCTTAGTCACGCATTTTTACCTCCTGATGATTTTTGCCCCAGAAACGACAACGGCCCCGCTGCATGGAGTCAACGGAGCCGATTATCGCTTCACGAGGGAGACACGAAGAACACGCGGGTAGAATAGCATTTCATGCGGTGATGTAAAGATTAATTTTGTGGCTTATATCCCCAGCTTTTCGCGTGCGGCTATAAATCGGCGGCACATCGAACATCCACAATCTCCGACGCGAAACGGTATGGCCTCTGCTGCCGCTACGTATTCCTTCAGCTTGGCGTTTTCCGCCTCCAACAAAGTGACCCGGACCCGTAGGCTTTTCGGCTAGTTCGTCTTTTGTTGGCAATTCGCTACGCATATTCCTTGCGCCTAAGATAATATCGAACATATTTCGCTTGCTCATACGTCCTCCCCTGCCGGTGCCACCTTGCGCACCGCCTTGAGCCTTGCCAGCACCTCCCGAGGATGCTCCAGCAGTTCCCTTGCCGCACGTTCGGCCGGCCAGCTTGGGTATAGCGTCCCCCAAACTGCCCTGAATGAGAATGGCCCCGGATCACGCTTATTGTCCAGCCATTCACGGGCCTTACGCTGGTTCTCCAGCCTTTCGCGATCCTGCTTCGTGATTGCTCTGCCTTTTTTGATGTTTGCGCCAATCGCATCGGCAATCGATACCGTGAGCACCGCCAACATCAGCTTTTTTTCCGGCTGCTGTATCGTCTGCTGCTGCACGGTGCGGAGCCATTCGTCGATCAGCACGCCACCGTCGCTGAAATTAACTGCTGGATGTAGCCCTTGCGGCTTAATCGGCTGGCTGGCCCAAGGTATCGTGTCGGCTGTCTCGGTGATGTCCAATGTGTCCTCCTGTTCGTTTACGTATTCAGCCCGTGATTTAGTTTTGCGGGTGTACATGAGCAATTATCGGCCTTGCGGCGTTTGCGTGCGTTATTTTGGCTCTAATGCGCAAATCGGGGCATTCTGGCGTCAATCCAAAACCTCTAACTGCGCTAGCTTGTTCAAAAGCGTCTGCTCTACGGTTTCGGCATATTCTTTCAGCTTGGCGTTCTCGGCCTGAGCAGCCTCAAGCTGGCGGCAGAGGCGGAACATTTCCGTAGTCTTTTTGTCCGCAAGTTCTTGCCAACCTCTACACCACTGCTCACATTGCTGGACTCTTTCCTTCAGCTTGGCATTCTCGGACCGTTCGGCCTCACACAATGCATGAGCATTCGCTACATAGTCTTTCAATTTAACGATTTCTCTGCGGCGCATATCATCCACCAACGCAGAGTGTTCCACTTGCTGCACTTCCACAAGCTCAACGATGGCCTTGGCGCTGTCTTCCACGTCAGCCGAACACTTGTAACCCCTGCGAAATTCGTATGATCCTTGCCAGCGGTCGCAGTAACGGCAATGAGCCTCGCGTGCTAACTGCTGCGCCGCCTGCCTGATTTCGTCTCGGCGTTTATCCTCGCTCATGTAACCTCCGGCTCTGCATCCAGCCATTGCGCCTGCGTCCACCCATGCCGCTGATCGTCGCAGTATAAACTCTTCCCAAACATGCAACGGCCGCGCTTCGGATAATGATTTTCAAAAAACTTCGCTCTACGCACGGCCGCCCGCGCTTCCCTGAGCTCCTGCCGCAGCCGCTGACAGTCGTAATCCAGCCGCAGCATCTCGCGCTCTAAGTCGCGGATCATCCAGTCCTTTGCGGCTATGGTTTGGGTGTGGGTCATGCTGGTTAAGCCACTTTCAAAGACAAAATTCGATCACGAACCGCGCGCGACAGTCGTTCGATATCTGGTGCTGGGTTTATTACCTCGCTGATGACCTTATCGGGGCCACTCAGCAAGGGGTCGAGCCACGTATGCGGGACCGCCTTTGCCGCCTCATCGAAAGCGCGGTTTATTTGCTGCACGACAAAATCAATCATCGGTGTCTCCGCGCCATCGCTTTCAGACCAGAGCTTTTCTATCTCGTCGCGTGTCATCTCGTCCCCCTGTCAGTTCTCTTCGTCCCAAAATCCAGCTTGCTTGGCACAGCCATACTCATCGCAGAACCGGCCCGAGCAGTACGTTCCCGTTACCGGACAGATAATCTGCTGGTCCTCGTCGTCTGCTGGATCGTGCCGCTCGGTCATCTCATCCTCCTGTCAGTTTGCGCGGGTAGCTCGCTGGCGCGAGTCAATGCCCAATCCAAATGGGAACGCTTGTCCAGGCGCAGAGGGCACTGCACTACCCGCGTGGGCGGTATGCACTTTGGTTGCATCGTCGTTTAGCGCCGTGGGTGAAAAGCGGTCATGCGCGGCGCTTCCTAAACTTGTACTCAGGCGAATTTGCTGCATTATAGGACAATAGCCGTCTCGGCTGGTACACGGGGTCTGCATCTTGATTTTGTTGAGTAATTTCGTCGAATGGTCGCACTTCGGTAAGCCCGATCGTGAGGGTTCCGCAGTAATCTTTCTGAATCATATCGAGGCTGGTGCCGCAGTATTGCGCCACGGCTAAAGGATTTTCCCCGCGCTGAATCGCCTCGGTAATGAACGTGTGGCGGGTTGCGTAAAACTTTAGGTGCTTGATCCCGAGGTCTTTAAGGCACCGTCCCCACCAGTACGTTTTACGGCCCCGCTGCACCCAATTCTTCCGCATCGGGTTCCCATCCTTGTTCACGAAAACGTGTTTGCACTGCATCCGGTACGGAATCGACTGGGTGAGAATATCAATCAGCGATTGCGGCACGACAATCGTGCGCTCGCTGTTGTTTGTCTTCGGGCCGTTGACAACACCCTTATTGCTGGATTTGGTGATTGAGATCGTTCGCCGCTCCAGATCAACATCGTCCCATGTGAGCGCCGCCGTCTCGCTCGGCCTCATGCCGGTATAGAACTGGAAAAGCACGTAAGGGCAGTAAAACGGGTCGCGAGCTTTCCACCATGCAATGATCCGATCGCGCTCCTCCGCAGTGAACGCCTCCGGCCTGAGTTTCGGCATTTTCGGCCACTGGATCAGCCTGAACGGATCCTCCTCGGGTATAAACGCTCTGTCCCTCAAAGCATCGCGCCACATGGCACGAAACGGCCCGTTGATGATGGCGTCTTTCACCGTCTTGAGTTTTAGCGGGCGCGTCCCCGGCTTACCGGCGCCGACCCTCAGCAGGTCATCGCGGAGACTTCGCAAAACGGCCAGCGTGACGCTTCGCAGTGGTGTCGTTGCCAGCTTCGGGAGAATGTACGCCCTGAACACCTGACGGTAATCTTCAATCTTGGCGGGCCGGTCCATCGGGGGCTTTTTCGTTTCGATCCATCGCTCGTAATACTCCCCCACGGTGATTTCTTTTTTCACCCCAAATTTGCCGTCAAGATATTCCTTCAGCTTCAAATCGGCGTAGCGCTTCACAGTCGTTCCGGTGGACTTGACGACATGGCGCCCGTCCACAATTACGAACACGCCACCCCGGTCGTTTCTGCGTCTAAGATGCGCCGGCATTTAGCTACGACTCCTGCGCGCTCGCTAATTTTTGAAACGCTTCTTTGATCGGCCCGTCCGGTAATTCATGCCAGTCGCCGCCACGCAATTTCTCCAGCGTCTCAGCGCAATGATGGTGAGCGTAAAGTGTTTGACTGAATTGCGGCATGTTAAAACTCTCGATGGTTTCGCCGGTCAGGACTTCAAAGGCGAAACATTCACCGCAAACAGCACACTTCCCCAACGATCCGCCTATACCGGGAATCCCGTAATGATTCATTTCGCCTCCCTCGCCCACCGTCCGCTGGCCTGAATCACCCTTCTGCCGCCCCTGCCCTGCTCGCGTATCGGTGGAAAAATATCAGTGATTTTGAGCCCCAAGTTATCCGCAGTCTCAGCAATTTTGTCAAACCGTTTCGGCTTGATCCCACGCATGAGCTTCGTCAAAACATCGGTGTGATACTTCGCGGCGTACTCCTGCGGCGTAAGGCGCATCTCATGTAAGCGCTCTGCGATCAGGCTGACGTTGACTGGACCGGGGATCAGCATCGCTTTTTCCTTGCTAAGTCTTCCATCGCCTCAACGTAGCTCCACAAGATGCTGTAAAAGAGATTCTTGGTGCGCCACCGATAACGCCGATATTCCTTGATCCGCAGTTTCCGCTCCGCCAGTATGCACTCGCGGAGGAAGCGATTTTCTTCCTGTAAGCGCTTAATGTGCACCACGGCTGGATGTGTCACAGCTTCAGCTCCTTGCGCGTTCGCGTTCGCTCTGCGGCCCGTACCACTGCTCCAGCCATTTGATTGCATCCTCAGCCCCGTACAGCCACGTTGCCAGCCAGCCATGCGCTCTCAGCATGTCCAGAAACTTGATCTGCGCCTCTGTCGGCGGCTTACCGTCCAGCGCCTTTAGCTCCAGCGCCGTGCCGCAGTAATGCTGCTTACACCGCGGCGGGTCGAAAATTATGAAATCGCTGACTCCTCGCTCAACGCCCATTAGCTTCAAGCGCCGGGCAACCCTGATGTCTCTCAGCTCGCCGTTCGGTACGTGACAAAAATTAATCTTGTTGAATCTTAGCCAATGCGCGACTTTCATCGTCTCAATGGCCTCGCTGAATACTGGACGGCCGTTCTTTACGCCTCGCGCTCTGATATTTCTCATAGCGGCAGCGCATCTCCACGGCCAAGCCGTTCCGGTCTGCCTTGGGCGCTAGACCATTCGGACCATGAGATTTTCTTGTCATAGGCGCCAATCACCCACCGCTGAAAGCCGATCAGTTCCGTTGTGCGAACGTATGGGATTGGATACGGCACAGCCCCAAACTCGCGCAGCTTCTGTCGTCTGTATTCCCGGTCCTGCTGTGTCTCGTTTGGCCAAAACCCGCAAAGCATATAAACCATGATGTCTCGAGGTTTCACCCCGTACTTGACCAGCCGCCCGAGTCCATCGAACAGCTTTTTCTCGTCATCTCGATTATCCCAAGCTGTATAAATCTGCTTGCGGCTCATGCCATCGTCGCGGTAATCGACTGAGGCGATCGCTTCTGCGGCCTCTTCCGTCAGGCACCGAGCGTTGATCCCCTGAACGAAACTTACCTTGAAATTACCGTCTCTGATTTCCCTGATACGGTCGCGCCATTTTGGTTGGCCGAAGAAATCATTGTCCAGCAGCAGCAATTCTCGCGGCCACGGATCGCCGCGCCAAATATCGGCAACCGTTTGCTCGGGTCTGATTTTCCCTTCTTTCTTCGGGACGACACAAAACTCGCACCTCAGTCGGCAGCCACGCTGACTGAAGCCGATCGACTGTCGGAACTTGGGATAAATCGAATAGTCCTGCTCAAGCGAGTCAACACCGAATTGCTCCACGGTCGTTGAATAGTCCCAGCCTGTGCCGCCAATGATCGCCTGCGGGAAAGCCTCGCGCAGCCGCTCCGCAAGAAATCGGGTCTTTAAGAAAATCGTGGAACCGTAAACTAGCAGGTCATCGGGCGCGTCCCAGAACGTGCGTTCAGGGTGCCCCGTTCGTCTCAGCTCAACATCGTCGCCCCGGCGGCGGTGATATGCCGCCAAACGCATAAGCGCGATATTCGGCAGCTTCCCGTCAAGCTGGAACAGGAGCACCTTCACGCCTGCTTTACCGCCTCGCCGTTGGCCTGCGCCCGCACTTGCTCCCGCACGTCCTGATCCTGCATCGCGCGCCGGATCACGTCTTCAATCTGGAGCTGCGTAAACCTGTACAGCGCGGCAATGTACGGGATTGCCTGGCCGTCGCGGAACTGCGTTATTATCGCTCTGCGTAGATTTTGGGTTAGTTTCATCGGTTACACCTTTCGCTTTTTACTTATTGCAACGCTGGCAAATGACCATTCGTAAATCTGGCTCGGCAAACGGCACCAGGCACCGCACTTTACACACACAGCATGGGATCTCCCGCGGCATGACTGCTGCCTTTGGCCTTATGCCTGTTTCCGCTGCGGCCATCTTGCCTGAGATTTTCTTCAGCGCCGCCAACGCCTCCTCGCGTGTGGCCCGCCTGACGCCTACGTGCCCCTGATCTTCAGCCGCAGTGCTCATTGGAGTAGCTTTCGTGCGAGTTCGCTTATACCCGCCGGCAAGGCAGCTTGGCTTTCAATCTCGGCAACCTGCTCCTGCCATGTGACCGTTACCGGAACGCGGTCCAAACCGTTTCGCGTCATCACCCTGCGCTCACTCAGCACGGTCTTGGCCGGCAGTGAGGCTTCCCCGAGTTCCGCAATCGCCGGGAAGAATTTACAGGTCGCCAGGCACTTACGGACCCCAGACTCGAAGGCTTCATCTGGAACGCCTTTAAGCATCTCGAAATAAACCTTCTGCGTCTCTGGGGTAACGCGGTCGTTGGGAAAGCTGCTGATAAGCGCAGCCCACATTTGGTTGAATAGTTCACGTCTCATCGTCTAACCCCTGTCTCAAAGCCGCAGCCACTTTGGCCCGCTGCTCATCGGTCTTGGTGGAACGCTGGCCAGCGCCATTTCCACGGTCGCTCCGATAGTCTTTAAGCGGATACACATCCTGCCAGCAATTTCGGATACTCTGATCCAGACAGGCGTTTGGATCGTAACCATCGCTCTGTAGCTTCTCGAGTTGTTTCCAGATTAGTTGCACCGCCCGGTCTGTCATTGGCTTACCGATCTTGTTCCGCATTTTCCTAAAATCTTCCCAGTTCTGCTTATTGACAAAATCAGGGAGGGCGAAGCCCGCCTCTTTGGTTTGGTCCGGTATGGTATGGTTAGGTATGGTTAGGTTAGGTAACACCATTTTTGGGTGTGATTTATGTGTAAAATCCCTTCCCTTCTTGTTCCCTGGGGAAGTTCGTTTTCCATAGTGTTTTCCGTACCTTGCCCATATCGCCTTGAGTAAACGCTGGTCTTTGTCGTGATATTTGTTCCTCAAATAGGTGCCCGCGTAATCGAGCCAATCGTGGATGCAATTTGTCTCGTGATCGATCCAGCGATACTTTTTTAACAGCTCAACGAAGCCTTCCGGATCGCCCTGAAACATCGCCATTTGAGCTATCAGCTTGTTCGACCATTGCGACAGGTCGCCGTCTTCTTGTTGCTCCAGAACATTGTGCCAAAGAGCATGAAGGTGGCCTGATAAATGGACTGGCATCATGGCTAGTTCTTCTGCCATCTGAATCGTCTTCCTGTGCCGCTCAACCTGGGTGTGTGACTCAATCCAAGGAATAGCTGCCGCCCTCCGCTGTCCGCGCCCGCCGCTGTTTGCTTACTTATCCACAGCCGTTTTGCCTAAGCCGTGGGTAAATTTTTTATGGTCAATCCGTAGCGCTGCCGTCGCCGTTGGCCGCAACAACCCACTTCGGCTTGTTGTTCTCAAACTCCAGACTTGCTCCCGTACAGCGCCTTACGTGCGAGCAGTAGCTACAGGGGAAATTGAGTATCTTTCTCCCCGTGGCGAACTTGAACCAGCTCCCCGACTTCGTAGCCGTGGCCACATCAACGGCGTTAGCGTTGGCGTAGGCAGCCGCATTAGCCGCTCCCTGCACAGATACAGTCTCAGGCTGAATGATGGGCTCGCTGCGATCGTTAAAGACCAGCCGCGGCGCCAATCCTGCCGCATCCGAGAGCTCGGCCAGCCGGCGAAACTTTCCCCTGACTTCCTCTTCCACTGAGCCGTCAAAGGGCGTGCGAATCTCTGCCATCAGCAGCGGGTCTTTGATGTAAATCTCTCGAGGATCGCCGCCGAATCGCTGGGTAACAACGGTCTGCTGCGCGTGGCGGTCAAAGATGACTTCGGCAAAGTGGGACGTCTCCTTGCGGTAGGCCACGAAGACCACAGGGTTAAAACTTGTGCCGTAGGCGTACACCCACGCTTGGCAGAGATAGGCCCGGTCGATCTGCCCTTTCAGTGCGCGCTCAAAGGCGTAGTCGTTCATCGTCTTGTTTTCGACAATGCCAATCTCGCCGTCATGCTGGAAAGCACCGTCAGGCTCGAAGCTGATTTTGACGCCTTCGATCTCGCAGGTATCCCGGCCGGGTTCGATAAACTCACTGCCGAGACATTCATGCAGGTCACGCTTCAGCGCATGGTCGATGATATTGCCGTGGCGAAACACAGCAGCCCTGCGAGGTGTGATAGGATCCCCGCGGTAGCCGAGCTTGTCGTAGCCCAGCCGCCGCTCGCAGTATCCAGCCGATGACGCACGAAACACGTTGATCGGCCCCTTACGATTGTTGGCATTGCCGGCGTAAAACGCTTCGAGCCTGTCGATAATCATGGGTGTCTCCTAGAACGGGATATTGTCGTCATCCGGTGACGGCGCTTCGCTCTCGGCCGGCGGTTCCCATGTCTCCGATTTATTTGGCTTCGCTTGCTGCGGCTGGCCCGGATCAACGCCGATCGAATCGACCATTTTCTTTGTTCGGTTATCCATGACGCGAGTGGGATACAGGATGATTGAAATCCCGCTCCATTCGTCCATCTCGTCTGTCTTGGCAATATCTTCGATCACCGCGCATTTGGTCCTGTTGAGGATCAAACCCTTTTGCTTGCCTTTGAAATAGGCCACTGGAACGAGTTTGCCGTCTGCCATTTCCTCCATTTCGACGTGAGTGATTGTCACCTGTCGGCGTCCGCCCTGAAGGTCCGTAGCTTTGATAAATTTTGATGGGAAGGCTTCGTTAACTCTCATTGTGAATTCTCCTTAGTCTAGTTTTGATTTGTAGTGTTCAATTAACCGTTCCATTTCGGCGCGGTAGAATTGGTCAAAGTCTGGTTTAGGGTCAGGCTTCTGTTGCCAGAAGAGATAAAGCACGCTCCGCATCCTGCGGGAGGGGGTCTTGCCGAACATGTCGGCGTCCTCTTTCGGGATTTCATGTGGTTGAAACTCCTCATTAGTTTTGAATAAAACAAAGCCAAATTCGTTAAAAAACTTGGCGACCAGCACCTTGTCAGTGTCAGACAGCTCCTGAGTAGAGAAGCCGAGAGACACGCCGCCATCTTTCAAAAATCCTACCCTGCTGAGAACCGCTGGTGCCTGAAATATCATCGCTCTACCCACGTCTCGCCGCAGCACATACACTCGTAAACGGCGCCGTCTTCCCTGTAGCCGACCCTACGATCCTCGCTCTCGGCGTGGCCTATCTGATCCACCTCGGCGCTGCCGCAATGCCAGCAAACGTCGGGGTTGATGATGTCCTCAAAGCTATACTTAGGCTGTGGCTTACTCATGGTTAATACTCCCCCGGCTTTGCTGTGCCTCGAATTGTCTCTGGTTCATATTCTCTTGCGCACGCTGGGCACTGGTTGTTGCAGCCTTCCCATCGCTCAATGGGATAGGCATGTCCGCAGAACTGACATCGAAACTCCGTTACGGGAGCCCTCCTGTATTTGCGTGGCCTCTTTAGGTCTAGACTCATTGTGCGTCTCCGATATACGTTCCCGCGCCTTTGCAGATAGGGCAGTCGCGAATGTCAGACTCGCCGTAAATGATCTGGCCTGTGCCGTCGCACTCATCGCAGGTATGGTCAGGGCACGATGTTTTCCATTCACGGCTGCAATGCGTTATCTGCGCGCAGATGTAACCGTGACCACACTGCGGACAAAAATGATCGTGAAACCCGTTCTTCATTTTCCTACCCTCCATGTCTCCTGCCATACATGCCCAGCCTGGTCCTCAAGAATCCTGAACGCGCGTCCCGGCGGCGGCAGCGGATCGAGGCGCGAGAGTAGCCACACGAAAAACAGCAGAGCTAAAATTTCCACTATGCGCATTGCTCCTCCACATCCGGCGGGATACTCAGCTTCTCCCGAGGTATCCTTGAATGTATCTTGCACAAGTCACGTTGTGGGCCGTGGCCGCGACTGTAGCGGCATTGATGAGAGTGCCGGGAGTACCGTGGCGATGGTACTTCCACCACGCATCGCTTAGGGTCTTCGGGATCCCTCGGGTCGCCTGCCCAGCCGCCGTAGGTTCTCATTGGTCGTCCTGCGGGTTAGGCTTGTGACCACATTCGGGGCACGGGTCTTTGAAGTAATCGCGCACATGGACGAATTCTAAACACCAAGAACAAAATCTACGTTTCATGCCGGTCTCCCCCATAGCTGAAGTCGCTTTTGTATTGTTTGGTATTTGACCCCTAATTTTTTTGCTAAGTCTACCAACAGATAACGCTCTCCGTTGTACTCCAGCCACCTATTACAGCGACGGTTTCGTTGTTGCTGTTTAGCTGTGGCCCATCGGACATTGCCGGGTTCATAATTGCCGTTATTATCAATTCGCTCGATGCTGTAACGCCGGGACGGTCGCCTGCCGATGTATGCCAAGAAGGAACGATAGTCATGCTTCCATTCGTCGCAAACTACGATTCCCCTGCCGCCGTAGTCCTTCCATTTTGGATTCTTTGGGTTTGAGCATCTATCAGTCATGTGTTTCCAGACAGCATACTCAGGGGAATCAGAGTCGCCGTGGGAGTGGCCGTACTTACAACTGTTATGGCCGTTAACAAACCGCTTAGGCTTACCCCTAACGTGACCAAGCCTAGTGTCTGATTGACGTGCAATCGTGGTCGCCTGTCCACATCCGCATTCACAAAGACCGCTCATACGTCATGCCCCCCTTAGCCAGTTGCACCAGCGGCGTTTCATTCCTTGCCCCTTTCCTTCAGCATCGCGTCGGCAATCTCGTAGGCTTTTGCGGCAACAGCGGCTACTTCCGGCAATGGCTTGCTGCCTCTGTCTAAGATTGTGCTGATCACATACCCGCCACTTAGCATCAACGACATTCCCGCGAACCAATCCCGTAGGCTCATGCCGTCCTGGTGCCTAATAGCATCGTTGCCGTCAGCTAATGTGCCGCTCTCTGTGAACTCGCTCGCTGGCCGTGGAAATGCTGGACCGCCGTTGTTCTTGTTCATTGCGCTGCCTCCTTAACTTTGAGTTTCGCCGCTCCCTCGTTCTGTGACATTCGCGGCACTCCTCTGTGCAGGCGTTGAGTGGTGCGCCGTCGTATCTGCTGGGTCGCCGCATGATGTTCTCTGGCACATAGGGGTGACGACACTTAAACTTCCGCCGTGTCATTTCTTGTTCGCGATTGCAGCCTGAATAATGAGCCAGCAGCTATCGCAGGTTTCCGATGGCGTTCGCCGGATTGCCGGGGGAGTGTAGAGCCCACCGCAGAACTGACACCGGCTATATTTGCTCAAGGCTCCAGCCGCGATTACCTGTTTCACTCCGTCTCCTCTGGCGCAGCTTCCCCCGCCGGCAGCCGCAGCGCAGCGTTACGCTCGCGTATATACGCGCAGTCGTGGACATGCAGGCCGGTGGGCGTGTACACTTCGTCATACACGCGGCGGTCGCCTTCCCAGCGCAGAGTACGCTGCGTCTTGCCCTCGGCGCAGTCGCAGGCGTTAAATTCATTCACGTTGTTTTGTTTACGCATTAGCTTTTATTCCTCGTCATCTTTGGAGAACTCCCAAGGACACACGATAGGCAGGAGTCCGCGCTCGCGGGACTCTACTCTTGCCGCGTACCAGCCGTGGCAGAGTTTTGTGTATTTACCCTTTACCTTCGGGCTCTGGTGACAGAGGAACGGGGTATGCTCCATAACTGCCTTCAGCGCGTCCATCTGAGTCTGTGGACAGCCATTCGGGACAGTGCCAAGACGAAACGCGCAGCTATTACATCGCTCATCTGGCTCACCTTCGCGCTCAAGTCGCTCAATAACTGGCGCAATCAGTCGCGCCATGTGTCGGCCAAGTTCCGTTCCTTCCGGTGTTACCCTGTTCCGTTGGCGTTCCGGTGCGCCAATAATTTCATTCACGCTGTAAATTGGTTTTGCCATCATTTTCCTTTCCGGCACGTCAAGCACAGCGGGATCAGTTCCATAGGATCGCCGCAGGTGCACAGTGGCGCTGGCGACTCCTCTTCCCCGTAGGCTTCAAACTTCGTGATCTTCTCAATCAGCCGCATGTCCACTACGCCGATATTTGCGGGGCTGAGAAGCGATAGGCCAAGCCCTGCCACGGCTCCCTTTGCGCGTGCGTTGCCTGTGCGGCCGACAAACCTGATGAGCTTCTGCAAGCGTCCCAGCGGGATTGATTCACCGTTGGGGTTACTGTACTTGTACGCCTCTTTTTCATTCGTGCAGGCCATCTCCATCGCACATGCGCGTACTCCCAAAGCGTCATATATCCGTCTGACGTAATGCGAGATTTCCTGTGTGTCCCTGATCCCCATAAAATTTTTCACGACCCCTACCGTTACCCGGTGCCCGACTGATCGTTACTCCTCCTTGTTCGTGAAGATTTTATTCACGGCTAAAACTCACGCACACTTTGATACGTCTGCTACAGTCTGCCCATGATCGAAATTAACGACGGCACTAGCCGACTCAGCCACACGCTCAGATACATGATGAAGATCGTTTACCGCGCCCTCGCTGCGGAGCATTACGCGGTCGAGCCAGTGAAGTGTGAACTCGCGAGCACGGACGATGGCGTTAGAGTTACTATCGTTTTCCATGTGGCTAATCTCCGTGGTTAACAACTCGGCGGCTGGAAAGAGCGCCCCAGTAGAAACAGAATGATGATGGCTAAGGCGATCAGACTGCCGAGGCTGATAACTCCCATCCAGCCGAGGAAGTACCAGATGGCCGTCAGCCAGAACGCCGTAAGTATGAGGGCGATGATTGCGGTGCCGTTCATGCTACGTCCTCCTCGTTGCGCAACGGCTGATCTACCGATTCGTCTATAGGAGCTAGTAGATGCCAAGCGTTTTTGTAGGGCGAATAATCAATACCCTTACGACGATTCGGGCATGGCGATTCGTTCAGAGGAATGTTCAGATTGCGCGGCAGCGATCCAATAACGGCTGTGGGGAAGACATAAAACTCACGTTCGCCGCTGATGGCGTTGTCTACGATGACAATCAAGGTTCTCGTTTTGTGGACGCCTCGCAATTCACCGACATGCGCGTACCAGCGATGTGTATGGGGACTTGTCTGAATTTTATTTACTACATGGGAGATGTGGCAGAGCCTACGATTGATGAACAGTTCATCTCCGTAAAACCTACCCGCCTCATTGCAATACGCTTTTACCGTCAGACCGTTGCGAGCCGCTTCGTGCCATACAGCTTTATAGCCTTCGCTGAAAATTGCGTTTGGCAGTCGTTCCGTTCGGACGACTCCAGCGCGATTTGCAATTCGCTCACCGCCGCTGATACCGACATATGCGCCAATCTGCCGTACCCGTTCGCGCGTCACCCCGAATCGTTGCGCAATCTCCTTCAGGGTCATCGTGGTTTCAGCAAGCATCCGTACAATCTCGCGACGATCCTCGGGAGTTATTTTGGGTCTGTATGGCATCTCAGTTGTTCACCGCGTCTAATTTTGCCGACATGATTTTCATTGTTTCGATACTCCGTGGATTCTCGCCGTGCGGTGGTAGCCTCAGATGAACCGCGCAATCGCCCACACCGCCAGACACACCTCAATGAGTGCGCAGATGAGATCCATCGGCTCTGTTACCGTGCGCCGCCGTGGGTACTCCTGGCGATACAATGCGCGTGCGCGAATGAACGCATCGAAAGCGAGGATCAGCGCTATCAATATGTGGAAGATTGTTTCGCTCATCGGCTCGCCTGGTCCATTTTTTCTTCCATCATCCGTTTGTATTCGCGGATCATCTTGGCTTTCTCTTCGTAGCGTGATGCCTCGCGGCACTGGTCTTTACAGTATTTTTGCCACTCGACTCTCGGGACGAATTCAGTCCGGCAACGCCGACATTTTTTCGTTTTGCTTCTTAGTGTCATTATGCTAGGTCCTTTCATGTGGTCCTCGTACGAAACACGCTACACGATACCTAATACCCGAAACACGATTTCGTGTCAACAGGAAATAGCGAGGCATGGAGGGGAATTGGCCGAAGCCAGAATTAATGTCTGCGATTTCGTTAAGGAAATTCGCAAGAAAAAAAATTTAACGCAGGGGCAACTGGACGAATTGATAACGGCCCCGCGGAACACAATTCAGCGGCTTGAAAATCCCGGCAGCACATTGCGGAAACAGTTCGCTGCCGCACTCCAACTCATTGCGATCGCGGAGGAGCTTGGAATTGACGTGCTTAATCGCGGGCCGGTGATGACGAAGGCGTTACAACTACTGCGCAGTTATTCAGACACAGATCTGGCGATCCTCTGTAGGATCTTGGAGCCCAACGCCATGACGACAGAACAGACCAAAGAAGGACAAAACGTACCCGCTGCTGGTCCGGCTACTATGTCTTTGGATATAAAAAGGATCGCCGACAACCTCGATTATGTACTTACGATGATGGCCCATGATAAAGAGCACAACCTTGAGCAAGTAGTAAAACCACTTACGCCCAAGGAGGAGCCAGGCTGTGTGCATGGACTGCTACCAAAAAATTCTCTACATCGTCGCAAACGGAAGTCAGGAAGAAGTTAATCGGTGCATGAAGGCGTTGGATGTGTGGCGAAGGCGGTTGAACATACGACTGGTGCCAACGGCGCCGCCGAGGGAGGTTTCCGATGAGGGTTTTGACACTGGCCCTATTGTTGTTGATTTCGGTAAACGCCGACGCCACAACGTTCCCACTCGTTGAGACAATCGCTATATTCGACGGCACACCGCTGCACTTCGGCACATACGCACAGGCCACAGGCTGGGACGTGCAGATCGGCGTCTGCGATGTTGCCGCAAATTGCCACTACAACGGCCGTGGAGAGACGGGCGTCAATCCGGCTGACCTGACGTACCCGTTTGAGGATATCGTGTTCGGGGGTTCGTTCAGGGACTTCTACTATTTCCCAGCGCAGCAGCGAGGGGTAGCGTTTAATCCGTTCGACACGCGCCCTGTGGACCGTTCAGGGCTGGGGCAGCCATTCGGCTACTGCGTCGTAGGGCTCACCTGCGGCAATCTGTTTGCCGTAGGGGAGCCGTCCCCCGTGCTGCTGCTGGGTGTGGGCCTGTTTCTCGTTGGCGTGGTCCTGCCCCGGCGCGCGCTATAGTGGCACGGCAATCTAAGCCCACCGCGGACCAGGCTGCGCTCAGGTTCCGCTGGCTGCGCCGCGATACCAAAGAAGCGATGTCATGGACGGATCGCGAGTTTTACGCCTTCGTGAACATTAGCCAGAACGGCTGGAGTGCGTATGAGAATGGGCGCCGGCCTGAATGGATGGTGCTGGAGCGTGTGGCGCTGGCCTTGGACGTGACGCCGACGTGGATAATCTTTGGCGGCGGTGAAAAATCCCTCGAGGCAGAGCTTAAACGTCACCCGCCAATCGAGTACGAGCCTGAACTGGATAAGCCGCTACCGTACCCCAAGCGCAAGGTACGGCGGCGTTAGGCACCTAAAACACGAAAGCCCTAGATTGCTCTAGGGCCTCAGTGTTTAGCCGGTCCGTGCCTTCACCCACGGGTAACGCGGGTTCCGTTTCAAGGTCAACCATCTTGTATCAGAAGCATTGGATCGCCGTCAAGCAGAAACGTCCAGCAAATCCAGATTCCAGCGACGGTGCCGACAATACATGCTGACTCTCGATAATCCCCAGCCGACCATGTAACGCACTATCGGAGCGGCGTCGATTACGTTACCCTCCGCAGTTGTTTCTATCCCCGCAGTAAAATTCGGCGCCGTGATACACCAGAGATACGGAATACTCATTTCAGCCAGCCATTCTCCATCAGCACAGTCACCAGCGCCGCTGCCGTATCGTCCAGCCTCCTGTGTGCCGCCTCGTCATCCGTAGCCCCAAATACGTGACGCTTCTCGTCGATCACATGCAGCACCTCATGGATTAACGTCTGCGCCAGCTCGCGGTCGGGATAGCGCTCTGTGCCCGTGGCGATGGTGATGCCGGCGGCGATCCCGGCGATGCTGGCGGCTAACAGTGCGGCTGCGAGGATCTTCCAGATCACTACGAATAAACCGTTATTTCTAAAATTGGCCAGAACTCAACGATGTCGTAAGCCGACAACTGAGATATTTCTGGGCTCATTGGATCGTAGACTCTGTGGCCGTCCCAATAAACACAGTGGCGTAGCCCGGTACTCGTTCTACTAAGGACTGTTACTATTGCCGGCGTGCCGCGTGCTGGATATTCCCAAGCGAACTTATCATCAATCGAGATATTCGTAAGCGGTTGATCGTGACACCCAAAATACCCGCCCATGAGCTTCTGATGCTTTGCCAGATAAATGATCGCTTCTGAAAGCAGAATTCCCCGGCGCTTATCAGGGTGTTCCGACCATTCCACTATCGCAGAGCCGTCATGCCCAACCGTCTCGTAGACATGCTCCAGTTCAACATCTGTTGCCATCGCGAGGCAGCAGGCAAAGCAACTCCAGTTATCGCGCTGGGCAAGATAACGGGTCATAGGTATTCTTCATCGCGGTTTGCGCTTATCCACCAGCCACCAGAGCCTGACGGTATCCCGAGTATGAATTAAAAGCCCCAGAAACCACGCCCAGAAGCCGAATCTACGCCGTAGCGAGTTGTCGTAGACCTCGCGGTTCACTGAATGAAGCCACCGCCGAGTTGAGCCTTTGACCGTATAGCTTTTCGCCGCATAGGCAATTCTCCCGCTTTCACGCGCGCCCAGTATTGCTTTGTTGCCGCCGACGCCTTCTCTAAATGGGCAGGTTCAGATTGAAAGCTCATGTCGCGCTGCGGCAATCTCAGACGACTCTGCGCTAAATAGACGCCGCCCCAGTTCAACGACAGAGCTTTGTCTACCTGCTCCTGTCGTTTGGGCGACAGAATGGAATACAGCGTTATCATTATGCCCCGCGCCCTAGCAGCTCTAGTCTCCCACCGGAAGGAAGGCGAGTGTTTGAGCGAGTACGTCTTCCTTGAATAAATCACACCGCCAAAAAGCGCTTGAAGTCGCTCCAGCGGTTCTCGTTGGACCTGCACGGCGGTCACTGAAAACTCTGCCCATTTTCGAATTTTTGGCTGGCCATATCGCAGGTAGCGAGTATACGTCCGTTCATGGGCGTGAAAAGTTCCTTCGCCCTCAAGAAATCCAGCCGCCCAATAGAGAGATTTGATGTCAATCATGGGCAAGTATCACGGCGCTAGAATCGCCCCGCCGATCGGTGCATGGCGCATTCCTTGGATTACAAACTGCCCGATGATTGCTTGGCACGAGGTGCCAATCTGCTTCTGCTTGCCCTGTACCCCGCTCACCTCAATGTAGAGAATCGAGCCTTGAGCCAACACGCCGTTGTTGTCGTATTCCTTCTTATTCGGGTTGGGCGTGCCAACAATGCCATCAACGCAGGGAATAGCTGGATCGTCGGCCTTCAGGTCGCCGTTCTCAACGGCAAGGTGCAGGTTCGACTGTACGCGCGCCATACCCTTAGTTACTGCGTCAGAGAACATGCTGATGTCGGCACCGTCCGATGAGTGTGAGCCCACCGGGGCAGCACCTCCACTGATTGCGGTGCAGCCAGAGAACACCAGTGCGTAGAGCAGGGCGATAAGAATGAAAATAGGGTTCATAAAACCTCCAAGTTCAAAACGACTAAATTTACTTGTGCGGTAGAGCTTTATAAATCTCCCTTGACGGTGCGTTTGGCGGCGGAACCGGACGCTTGTAATGCTGATTGCGCTCTTGGTTGCAGTCACGGCAGGCCAATTCCAGATTGGACAAATCGTTCGTGCCGCCTTTATGGATCGGCGTTACGTGGTCGATAGTGAGATCGGGGGCGGGCAAATAAACCTCACAGATGTAGCACCAACCGTAGCAGAGAATTTGTCCATCCGTTTTTATAATACGAATCCCATCTCGTTTGATTAGATTCGCGCGCGTGCTACGACGTTTGCCGCCCGTCATTATCGGCTCCTACAGAACGTTACGAGATTAGCCGTATCATCAACCTGAGACACACAAATTAGATTGAGGCTGGGCGCGCATGAGCTTAGGAGCACGATGAGCAGCGCAAACGCGAGCCAATCGAACCATGCGAACATTGCCACCAGCAGGCCGATTACACAGGCGATGGTGCGACTGAGCGTGTCGATGAGGAACTGTTTCACTTGACCTTTATGGGCGTGGGGGCATGGTAACAACTAACGGCTGTAGTCTCGTATGTGCCGTTGTCAATCACCTCAGTTTCAGACACTTTTTCGAGCGAGCCGTAGATGGTATTGCAGCCATCTCCCGCAGGTGCGCTGTATCTAAGCCGATCCCCCACTTTCGCCTCATTGAACCACTCCATGAATTGTTTCGGCTCGATGTTGTTGATATGGCGCGGAACACTGATCGTCATCAACTGAGCAAGAAGCAGCAAAATAATCATGAGGTTACTCCAGGTCGATGCCTTCCTCGATGTAGCGGCGTACCGCCGTTTGCCGCAGCATCTCGCGGCCACGAGCGGTCATGTAACCGAGCCAGTAAAACAGCCGCGGTGTTCGATCCTCATCATCGGGCGGCTGTTTGGGCATTGGCGCGTTGCGGTTAAAATCTCGTTTGCCGCGCTCGAAATGCCATGTGAGTTCTTCGTTGTCGTGCTCCATCGGACTCACCGCAACGCCAACCACGCTGCAAGCAAAATAACACAAACGCCCATAATTATGCCTAAAACTGGCGGCCAGAGAGCTTCAAATATGCGCCTCACTTCGGCCATCGCTTCGGCTTGTGGATCCTGATCTCTACCCGCCATTCGCAGCGAGGGCAAGTGAGCGGAATCACCCGGTTTAAGGACAGGTGAAAATGAATCTTCTCGCCGCACTTGGGGCAGAGAATCTTTGTCATCCCTGCGGGTTGCCGCCCGTAGCCGCAGCGAGCATTGTCTTGAGTGTCGCTATCTCAGCCTGCGCCTTGGCCCAGTCCGTAGGTGATACGGAATTCGTAACGAGATTTTGAAGCGCCGTTATTCCCGCCTCGATTGACTTTAAATCTGCCAAATCTGCTGTGATATCTTTCGACATATCTAGGTCCCCTTCCAAAGTTAAAACGAAATGGAGTTTTGCATTCACTTCGGCTGCCCGTTCAAAAATTCCCAAGCCGTCTTGACCCAACGAGCGTCCGCGAGAGCGTTATGTTCTACGCTCGTCTGTGGCGGTAACGTGGGGTTGCCCAGCATATCGCACCACTGTTTGATGTCGCGGCAGTACATCGGCCAGCCCTTCGGTAGATCAATCATTTTCCCGAATAGCTGACACATGACGACCCAATCATAATCCGCGTAATACGCCCAAAACTCTGGTTTGCCGTAATCCCGCTTGTCGCAGAATTGCAGGATATTCGTCTTGATAGCCCATCGGGTAAACAATGCCGATTGGTCGTCTTGAAACCACAGCAAATGGGGAAAGACATTCTGCTTAACCCAGTCGCTTGCCTGTGCTCGGTCGGCCTCAGCGTTCTCTGCGTAAAACTCGCGGCCATCTTCCGCCACGATCCCGATACTTAGGAGGTCAATCGTCTTGTCATCCTCAATAAATTCAGTGTCAAAAAAGTATTTCACTTCGGCTGTCCGTTAATCGACACGGGCGCGTCCTTGCCCGCCGTCATCGTTCCCTGTGTCTGTTTCTCATCCACCGACAGCACCACATCTGATCCGTTGGCTGAATGACTCACGGCAACATTCGCTGGGGTTGTCACCTCAATGGTGCGATCCACGGGCGCGAATATCTCCTTGGTATCCTGAATCAGCAGCTTGCCGGGGAACTTCTCCCCCGGTGCCAGGCTGTAATACCTGAAGTCATAGATTCCCGGCGGCGGTTCCTTGATTGTCACCTTACCCGCCTTCACCCCTACCGGCTGGCCTCCCGGGTCTTTCAGCCATTCCTGTGTGCCACTGGCGACGTACACCCATGATGTCCCAGTGGGATATGAGGCATCCTTCACCAGATCGGGGGTGCCAGCGTGGAAAACACCGAACCAGTCACCACGATTAGGGGTGTCGGTACGGGAGAAACTATACTCGAGGGTGCCGGGTTTGGTTGTCACAGTCATTACCCATTGACGCGGTGTGTATGTACCGGTGAGTGTCTGCGCGTCTGCCGCCGACGATAGTAACAGAATCGCCAGTAAAGGGAAGATTTTCATTTAGGACGACCGAACCAAAGTAGGTTTTGCTTCCGGTGTGGGCTCACTGTGCTCCTGCGAAATAACCACTGTTTCTTTATTCTCGGTTTTGGCCTGCGCCGTACCGTCAGAAATCGACCCGTGAACGATGTCATGGGCTCCCTGAAGCGTTGCCGAGCCGAAGAAGGCGACATCCACGATGGTCAGAAACGTGTTGGTCAAATCTTGGCCGGTAGCCGCAGCGATGGCGTTAGCCAGGATCGGCACCATTGCGAGCCAAAATCGCTTGCTGTTGAAGATCCGTACAAGGACTTCGGGCATTTTGAATTTCATAGCTTACCTCAATCTGAGCGGCCACGTTGCCACGCCGAACAGCGACAGGAGCCACAGCAGGACAACGAGCAGGATAATTACCCTGATTGCCATTTTGATAGCTGGGTCCAAGGGCACGAGCGCTTCAATCAGGTAGAGAATCACGCCGATGATAACCAATGCGATAATGATACTGATGAGTGGTTCCATGCAACCTCCTGTCAATTCCTCTTTTCCAGTTTTTCGATGCGAGCCACTAATTCTTCCTGCCCCGATTGCAAGGTATCTTGCCCCTGTTCCAAATGGGATATGCGGGTTTCGATCCGCCCGACCCTGCGGTTGGTTTCCCTGATCTCCTCGCGCCCGGTGCGCACCGACATTTGTACGTCTGATAATACGTCCATTAACTCTTCTATCCGCTGGCGTAGGGTGCTCTGATTGTTAGGCAGAGCGCCTTCCAGCAATTCAGTTGTGAGTGTGTTCAAATGGGTCTTCCCCTTTTTTGCGTAGTATCCAGCAATCGCGCCGCCGGCGAGAGCCCCGAGGGAAGCTATAACAACGAGAATTTCCTGACTCATTCATTTGTAACCTTCGGGAGTTTTTTCACTTTTACCCGCGGCGTCACAAGCCGCCAAACGATCAGCCACATAGAAGCAATCAGCGGCCCTCTTATGATCATAGGCCGTAACGGGTAGTCACGAAAGGGGAGTTCCATCTGTAGATGAAGACAGGTATCCAGAACCAGTAACCAGATAAACATGATGAGCAACGACACCTTCATCACGAGTAGAGTCTGAATAAGCCCGCTGTCCCGCCGCGCCCACAGGAGGACGATGAGGGTCACTGCGCCAGCGATGCCTAAATTGTCGAGGCTGATAACGACTATTTCCCAGAGCGGTGAGCGTAACACGATGTTCATTACCACTTCCCCGTTGTAATCATTCGCACGATGTCGTTGGTTCGGTGCTCCTTCACCTGCCCAGCCCACTGTGACGCTTTGATATTCTTTGCCGCCTGCTCCCATTGGTAATTCTTCAAACACTGAATCGTGTTGACGAATGTGCAAAAGCCCGACAACCCCATGTTGAAGATCATGTCAGCGATCGCCGCCTGTCTCACCTCATCCAAATTGCTGAACCACGTTAGCTGAGACTCGGCTACCTTCAGGGTTCGCTGGATATCGTTGGCGAGCAGGTAATGGATCTCATCCACGGACAGCGGATTGCCGAGCAGGTTGCGGCCGACGCCGACGGTGGGATTGCCGATCAGCGTGTAGCCGGGTACGATCTTCACGCCGTTCTCATCATCATACAAATCTGTTCTCGCCGATTCATGCCTGACCAACATATCGCGGAGTTTGTCTAGTGCTGTGCTGTCCATAATTTAATCACTTGTTGAATGTGTTTTGCTGACGTTCCGCCTCGGCTCGCCATCGCAATTCGGTTTGACACCAAATAAGTGCGTTTCTCATGTCGGGTTTGTAGTTAGCTTCGTCGTTGATGTGTGCCATCCATGATATCAGGTCTGTATCCTCTGCTGCCTGTACCTCGGCTCGCGTCTTAGGAAGTTCCATTGTATCACCTACTGCGGCGACACTCCTGCTTTGAAGACTGCGCCGCTGCCTATCTTGACTGTTTGCGATGCGCCTAGCTTGATCGTCATTGCCCCGCCTGGCTGCTCCACGCTGATAACCGGATCAAATATCGTTGTGTCAAAACTCGTGTTGCTGCGGGCGTTGGTCACAAAGTCGATTGTATCCCCGACGCTGACAACGCGGGTGATGTCGTAGTTGGAGCCGGTCATGTCGCCGTTGCTGATCGTCGCGCTGAAGAGAGTCGTGCTGCCGTTGAGCTTGATACTGACGGCTACCCCATCGCCGCCGCCACCGTCTCCATCATGGACATTGCCCGTGATGTGAATATTGGCTGTCGTCGGCGCCGTCCACCTGAGAACTGCGTCCTTTGTGGCCCCAGGATGAGCGCCTGTAGGGCTGAGACTCAGGAACTGTTCCGCCCCTGTCCAGACACCGCCGCTGAAGGTCATGGATGCGCCGGCCGAGTCTCTGTACGTCCATCCTCGCTGTCCCTGCACGTTCGAGAAGTCGCGCGAGAGCTGATACACGTTCCCGCTCACATACCCTGCCGTGATCGTCTTGTTGCCCGTCATCGCCACCGTACACGCCGCCCCTGAGAGCGATGAGCAGCCCGACCATAAGGTGTAACTGCCATCACCCGAGATGAGCGGTGCTGTCACCGTTACAGAGTTGCCACTGTTGTAGATTCGCGTGCATGGCGCCGTACAGTCGGAGTTGCCATTGGTGTCCGCCAGCGAGACGGTAAACGCCGCGGCGAGTGACGAATTGATGGTCAGGGTGTACGGAACCACCTGCGCCACGTAATTTGCCGTCACGCTCTTGTTCGCGTTCATCGTGACCGTACAGGCAGTGTTACTTGCCGAGTCACAGCCACTCCATGCCGAGAACGTGTTGCCAGCGTAGCTCCCGGGTGCGGTAAGCGTCACGCTGCTGTTGAGATCGCAGGTACGCGCAAACGGCGTCGTTCCCGGGCTCGTTGATGTGCATGAGCCGGAATTGACGGCATAGCTGATCCCTGCGCCGGTATCGGGTGAGGTCGTCACGTTCAAGGAGAACGTCGGCGTACCACCGGAATACGTTGCCGTGACTGCTTTGCTGACGGTCATCGTGACGTGGCAAGTGTCGTTGGTCACCGTTGTCGTCGTCGTCGAGTCGCAGCCCAGCCAGCCGCCGAACGTACTCGACCCTGACGTGCCTGGCGCCACAACGCTCACGGCCACACCGCTATCGTAGCGCCGTATTAGCTGAGTCGTCCCGTTGCTCTGCCCGTTGGCGTCCGCAGGGCTTACGGTTACTGCTACAGACTGCGTGGATCCTGACGCCGCGATGGTTAAAACGCGATTGCCGTTGGTTTGCGAGCCTGCGGAATAACGATACAGGTGGTACTGAGTGAGGGTCGGATCGTTGTCTCCTGCCCCAGGATTCCAACCGCCACCGACCGCCATTAAGAAATTATTAACTTTACTGAAGGCGAAGTTGTCGGCCTTCACGGTGCGCCCAAAGCTATCCGTGGGAGTGAACGGAGCGTACATCGCATCCTGCTCCCAGGTATTCGTATCGGGGTGCCAGATCAGCAGGACAACATTGGCGTCATTGTTCGATGAGATCAGCGGGAACAGCAACACGTTATGCGCCGCGTCCCAGAACAGCTCCGTGAAGTCTTTACAGGTGCCGGAGTTGTGGCAGTACGAAGTGGACATCAGCGGCGGGTTGGCCTTCACCGTCACGCTGGTTGTGTCCATGTCGAATTCCAAGAGCAGAAACTGAATCGGGTCTATGACGTAGAGCTTACGGCGAACCAAATCGGCCGTAATCCACTCGAACAGCATATTGGAGCCGTTGATATACGTCTGTCCGATGCCCGCGCACGGTCCTGTCGGCGGCCCGATCGCGCACGGCCGCTGGTAATAGTCCCAGGTGCCGGTGTCGAGGTGAAGCCTTGAGAACGTGACGTTATTGGTCTGAAGTCCCACGCGCCAGATTGAGTCTGTAGCAGGATCGTAAACCGCATTCTTGGGAAGCTCGTTGTATCCCGTCTCGCGCGGGTAGTTGGGATTCGACCATGTTTTAGCCACGGGGTCATAGGCCATGATCGTCGATAGCTGTAAAGCGTTTCCGTTGGTCTGCCAGTAAACGCAGATTGGAGCTCCGCAGGCTGCGTTGGCGCCGCCGGTGGGAATATCGACATTCGTAAGCGTGATTTGCCCGCTCCCCGGGGTGTCTGTGGCGACGGTGAAGTTCACTCCCGGCAGGTAGCGCGTGCCATTCACGTTATACGCGAAATAAGCAGCGTAGCCGCTCAGCACCAGCGGACTTGCAACATTCCATGCCTGTCCGCTCTGCCCGCCACCGCCGCAGGACGACGCGCCGCTCTGCTCGAGGAACCAAAAGCCGGGAAGTTGGATAAACCGCTTCCGCGTGCTGTCCCACACGAAACCCGATTCGTTGGGCCCGCCAGGTACTACCTCACCCTGAACGCCGCAGTTGGAATGCTCATGCACCATTGCGCCGGTCTGATTGCCGGCCGCGTGAACCAGCGGATCCCAAACCCAGACGCCGGTATTGTCGCCGTCATTGCCGCTCCAGTCGCCGCCGGAGAAGTAGATTTTGCCGTTGTCGGGGTTCTCAGCGATATTAAGATGCTTGCTCTGCGCAATGCCGCCGAAACCCTTTACCGGAGCGTGATCCGGCCACGCCGAGTAGGGATACGCAACCCAGACTTTCGGAGGAAGGTAAAAGCCGCCGCCCACGTTGATACCCCAGACGTGATTGTAGCTGATGTCACCCGCGGAGCAGTCGTTCCCGCCCTCAAAGATATGAAGTGCCGCGGTCGTCGCATACACTGCCGTCTGGTTGAACACGCACGGCAGCCCGGAAGGTGTGACGTTAGCCCATGCGTTCGTGGAGATCGTGTACTCGTAAAGATGGTCCCGCGCGTACATCAGGACCGTGTTACGGTCGCTGTCATAGGTAATCGTGCCCGCCTTGGCGACACCGGGAGGCGTTGCCAGCTTCGTCCAGTGGTGGTCTGCAAAGTTGTATTGCCAGAAGTCCGTAACGAACTGATCGACGTTATCAACGGCACCGCTGTAGCCGCCGGATACGTAAACGAGCTTGTTCGGCCCCGCGATGGCCGAGTTCATCATCTGTGCGCGCGGCGAGGGAAATGTCGGATCGCTATCGCTCGGGTCTACCACACAGGAAACGTATGGCTTGGCCGTTTGCTGCTTCGGTGAACACGTCGATGATGCGTCGTTGGGCTCGATCAGGATGTAGCTGTTATCTACCACCTGCCCGTTGAGCAGCCCGGCGATGCAGATACCGGCATTGGCGGCTGCCGACCATGCACAGCCGGGGTCGATGTTGGCAAGGGTAATGCCGTTCTCCACGATTGCATCAAATGAGCCGCTATTGCTCACATTGCGCTCAATCAGCGTAGCGCAATTCGTCGATATAGGATGGCAGCCGGCGAGAGAGTAGCGCGCGCTCTGGTACGGCGGTTGTGGCAGGTTCGACAAGTCTTCCATATGCGAGCCGCCGAAAACCCAAAGCTCATCTCGAGCGGGTACATAAAAGCTGGAGTAATTGTCGCGCCAGTTAGCGCCAGCACACGGCGAAGCGGAGGGATAGATTACCGTCCAGGCGCCGCTGCCGCCCAGTGCGCCCTTTACAGGATCAAGCGCTCTGATACCGCAGTCGTGCCCCGGGCCTAGCCATTCGATCTTGGCCCCTAATGCGGCTATCCAGTGTGCGCGGGAAAAGCCCATAGTCGAGCCCGGGCCTGCTCCTGAGCCGGGATCGCCGGGTAGATTAATAATCGACTGCGACCATGCAGGCACTGCGCTTAGGAGAATGAGCAGTAAAGCTAGAATCATTATCTTACCGTTACCGTTGTTCCCGCCCCGAGTTTGAGGGTGCCGCCGCTACCGAGTTTGACGGTCGTAGACGGTGCTTGTACCGGAGTTGCACAGACGACCTCCGTGATATTGAGCGGATTTACACTCGTCCAGCCGTCAAGCGGGGCCGTCATCGCCAGGTCGTTTGGCGGGCTCGGCGTTGTGAAGTTCGTTCTGATGCCGGAGAAGCCGCCGCTGTTTAACGTCGCATCCACGTCAACGATAATGCCTGTCGCGGGGAAACCCTGAGTTCCCCCAATTGTTGCTCCAGAGTTATCCGGCCACGTTTGACGGATATTCAATGATCCCACTAAGACCTGGATACAGTGGCCCACCGAAAACGTACCGCTGCCCGACTGCTGGACTACCCATGAAAACGTTGCAGGACTCAAATCCACCATGCCGGTATCGTCTGATGCCCGCACGCTGAATGTGTGATCCCCTACCGCAAGGCCGGAGTAGTTTGCTGGCGACGTACAGGACAGATAAGCTGCCGCGTCAATGGAACAGGTATACGTGCATGAGCCTGAGCAGCCGGTTCCATGAAACGTAAACGTCGCTACCGTGCTGGTTGTCGGGCTGATCGGCTGGGTGTCAATTACCGTATCGGGAGGAACGGCTGTCTGAATGCTCCACGTGTACGTGGCGGGCGTCGAGTCTACCAACGGCGTCGAATCAGTCGCCCGCACCGAAAACGTATGGTTGCCCAGCGCAAGCGATGTGTACGATTTAGCGCTCGTGCATGAGGCGAACGAGCCAGTGTCGAGCTTGCATTCGTAAGTATACGGAGGCGTCCCGCCCGTACCATGAAACGAGAAGCTGCCGCCGGTGCTGGTGGTCTGCGAACTCGGCCCGGAGTCTATGACCGTATTGAGGGGCTGCGCACCGCCGCTGCCAAACTCAAATGCGCCAATGTCGCAGGGGCTGTTCCTGCTCGCTCCCGTGTAGTCTGTCGTCGGACAGTCGGCGGAATACGCTGCTCCTCGAGCTGGGCTATTCGTTGTAAGGGCGAAGTTCAACGCTCCCGCATTCACAAACAGCGGGTTCTGATTGCAGATATTGTTGCCCACTGAACAGCTACCGATCGGTGCGACATCGCCATTGTCAGACGTGAACTCACGCCCCGGGGGATTGGTGCGAATCAGGTTGTTACGCAGGACGTTTCGCGGGAAAAAGGACGCCTCTAAATTACACGATGAGCCGTTCCATTGGCATGCGTAGTTTTGAATCCCTGTCGGGTATCCCTCGATGATGTTGGACTCGAACGTATTGCCGTAATAATTGTCCCCCAGCGTGATAGCAAACTGTGATCGTGGCCCAGCGACGTGGGTGTTGTTCTTGAACACTGACAGGGCGAACCGGCCGTTAATATCGGCGTTCCCATTATTGTAGAAAATCGTGCTTTGAATCAGCGTTGTGCCGCTGACCGTGTGCCCGCCGGTATTGTCATGGATGTACGAATTGAAAATCTGGTTGGCACCATCCGCCCCGGCGCCGTTACCTGCTGAGTTATACGTTTCGCAGCCGACAACAATTTGACCGAATGGCGTTTTTCCGCAAAAGTTTTCCCCGTAATGGAAATACCAGCCGTGGAGAAAATGCATGTTGTCATTCTCGCGGGCAAGCTGTGTCGTATTCGGGATGATGTAGCTATCGAACGGGATACCACAGTGATGGATCTTGAAGTTCTCGAAGTAGTATTGATTGCCCTGTGGGGTTGTCCCCGTTTCGTCATAGTCTGAGCGCGAGCCACTGCCCGTGCCAGGCTGTGCAGAGCAGCTTGCGGCAGAATTTTTCCACTCGCCGTTCTTCCAGAAGATGTATCGCCACGTCAGCCGGTAATCGTTCATGATCGTCGAGCGAAAGACGTTCTGCTGAATGCCTCGCGCATCGACTACCAAGCCGTCGAGAATTACGTACCGGACAATATGGCCAAAATCGTAATTGACGTTGTAGCCTTCAATGACCGCCTCAAACATGAGATCGCCGGAGCGGTCCTGCATGGCCCACAAGCTAGGATCGCCGGGAGCGCCTGCCCAGCAACCTTGATTGCCACTGGAGGGATATTGAGAGTAGCCCTTAACGGCACATTCAGCTTTGGTTGGTGCTCCGACGCAGGGAACATTCGTCTCGCCGCTGATGGCCGATGAGCACGTCGCGCCTTGCATCTGTGCGACGGTATGCGCAGCGCCTGGCCGCATCCCACGGATAACGTGAACGGGGTTGGCATCACCTGAATACTTCTGGACGGTAAACGGCGCGTTCCATGAAGTTCCCGAGGGCACCAGCAGGTTCGTACCATCCGACCAGCCGTTCACCGTGTCATAGTCGCCTTGACGCACGATACACGTCTTTCCCGCGCCCGTGGGATAGAACATCGAAAAGCATTTCTGAATCGTGGCGAACGGGGCGTTTTCCGAACCGTCGTTGGTGTCTAGGCCCGCCGCTACGCCATTGGAGTTAATGCCGGAACTGACATAGTAGGTATCCACGGCCCACGCGCTTGCGGGCAGGAGACAGAGAACAGCGAGAAGGAGAAGTTTACGGATCATGCTTCACATTGGCTGCCCAAATCGAATGAGTAACGGGTCCATCAGCGAGCGGTACGCGGCGGTATCATAATCTGCGCTTCTCACCACATTGCTCACGAAAATTTCGTCCACCCACCCCTGAAGACCCGCAAACGCCTCACGGGACAGCACGCCGAACAAGCCACCGATGCCAAAGCTGGTGTAAGTTGCCTGCGGGTCGCCGTGAACGAGCTCGGTATCTGCCGTAATCGAAGAGGCCATCAGCGAGCCGTTAACGTACATCTTGAGCGTGCCGTCGCTGCCGTGCGTCACCATGACGTGTCGAGTCTCGCCGCTAACGCACGGGGTTCCTTCTGTAACCTTGTTACCGCCTGCGGTGGCTGCCGTGGCGCCGTTGATGCCGAACGTCAAGCCCGACACCTCATCGCAGTAGAGAATCCACATTGGCGTCGGCGGCGGGGACACGTTAGATCCCCAATGCGATGCAATCACGGTGTTGTAGCCTGCTGATGGCGGGTCGAGACTGTAAACCAGTTCCAGGCTCCAGTCCGACCAGAGACTATAAGACGTGACGAAGTTGACACCGTAGATGAGCTTTACCGGGTCCGTGCCGTTGTAGCGGCGAAACTGCGGGGCCTTGCTCACTGCGCCGTCCACCATCGTCGGATCGGCAACTGCGCCAATGAGCGGGTCGGCCACGGCGACAAAATCTAGATTGCTGGCAGAGTCATTTAAGTCGAGCACCGAATCACTGTTGCCGAAGTGATAAACGCCTTTGTGATTGCTGAACTGCCACGGCTGCGGGTTCTGCGGGGTAGTAATTGATGCGTTGCCGTAGCACATATAGATCGTGCTGTCCGTACTCGCCGATGCCGCCGCCCACTGAACCAGATAATCAATCGTCCCTGTCGCGCCGTCGTAGTACACCGGATCCCAATCAGGCTTTTTGAGGCAGTCTGAGCCGTTGGCAAAAATAATGTCGTAGCCTGAACTGCTCGTTACCGCGCCCCCGTGACTGGTATCAGCCAGCCAAGGGAACGTACCGTGAACGCGGAAGTAGAAGTTGTTCACGTCTCCGGTGAGCTTGTGGTGATCTATCGTCAAGGTGCGGATGTAGCTGTACCCGTTGGCTCCCGTTGTCGGCGCGGTAGCCGTACCGCCGCCGGGAATTCCGGGAAACCCATACGCACGGTTGGGACCGACAAGACCGTGGCCTTTCTGAGCACTGTCACTGAGAGTCGTGAACGCCAGCAGGAACGAGAGCGTGATGATAATTCTTTTCAGCATGATTCCCCTTCAGTACGTACAGGTAACAGCATATTTACGGCACATCGCGGCAGTGGCCGCTGACCTGATCGACATTGGCCCGACGATAACCTCGAACACGTCGCCGTTAAGAATTCCCGCCAGCGCTGGCCCACCGCCAACCGAGAATGCAACACCCGCGTTTAAGTTCTCGGAATTGCCGGTTGTCTGAAAACTGGCATTCGTACCCACAAAAGCGCCGTTCTCGTAGGCGTTCATCGTCGTATTGACGTAATCAATCTCGCAGCCGAGGATGGTCAGGTTCGTCGTAACCGTATTCCCAGTGACGCCCGTCCTACTGTCGCCATTCGCTCTGCGCCCTGAGCATGACCATTTGTTTGCCGCATCCTGATTGATGTAGTAGGCAAACATCGTATTGGCCGACCCCATTGACGTGTTAAAAAAGATGGGCGTGGCTCCGGCCGTCTGCGAGGATGACGCGAGCTTGAACACGGCAAGGACAAACACATTGGCGCGATTCTTAAACACCGCCTGCGTGCCTGCCGCGTTGACGGTGTAATCAGCCGAGCCGTTGTATCTGACCGATGGATAGCCGTTGACTATCTTTTCCTTGAACACTGCGGGAGTGGTGCCAACCGTCCAACTGCCGTAGCCGTTGCCACTGGAATCGGGGAGAGAGCTGGCGCCGATGCTGTTGCCATCAGACAGCCCAGAGATAGCGTTGGCCTTCAGCCAGAGATAGCAGCCGGAGCAGGTAAACTGCGCCTGATTGCTCACTCCGGTCATGCCGGGAAAGCCCAGCAACGCAGGGAGAAACAGAAGCAGTAAAAGTCGCGCTAATGGCCAAGCAACGCGATTCATTATATCCTTCATTTAGTTAGAGCAGTCCGTTCCTGTACTGCTGGCATAAAGTTGGCCCGTTGCAGTATCGACGCAAACAACCTTCTTGCCAGTAGCGGCGCCTGTAGTCTTCAAATCGGCTATCGCGACCGCGCCGCCACTGCTTATACGAATCCGCTCTGTCCCGAAATCCGTAACACCCGTATAAAAAATCAGATCGGTTGGAACATTGTTGGTGCTAACGCTCCCATTGACGAGCGCAGTAATCGCAGCAGTTTGACGAAATGCCGTTCCGTCATGGCCTCTAAAAATAAACGCTCCCAACTCGTCGCCAGAAACTAGCGCCGCCGGTGATCCTTGAGTTCCCCGTGCGTGTTGAAAAAACGACAGCCCTCCTGCCGTGTTTGCAAGATAGTTGGTATGCACCCAACCCCGTTCAGTTGTCTGCGTTGCGGATATGGCCTGGATCGCGCCGCCGCTCGTAATACGCAGCCTTTCTGTGCCGAAGTCTGTCACTCCTGTTAAAAAGACCAAATCGGTAGGTACATTCGCGCTACTTACTGAGCCGTTAACTAATGCCGTAATTGCGGCTGTCTGCCGAAACGCCCCGCCGTCGTAGCCCTTGAAAGCAAAAACGCCAATCTCATCGCCGTTCGCAAGCGTGGTAGGGGATGCCGCAGTACCGCGCGCGTGTTGAGAGTATGTAATCGCTCCGCCGACTCCGGTATTGTAGTTTGATTGATTGCTGCCCCTAGTTGCGCTGCTCGACGAATAGATCGTATTTAGCGAAGTCGTCTTTATATCGACCGCAGAAGAGTCGTTATACACTCGAATAGGGTTACTCGTTGCGCTGGCTCGCAAAATCCAATCGTCCGTACTGTCGGTTCCATCTCGGCCCATAAACCATTTTTCGGTTCCATTGGAAAAAACCGTAAATCCAGTATAACTAGCTGAAGCTCCTCCGCTGGCCCTATAGGAAACATGATTTGTTCCTGAGCCACCAAACCCTACTTTCATTCCCGTGGCGTCCCAAAAAACAGTGTTTGTTCCGCTGTCGGCAATGGTTACATCAGGCTGGATAATCACATTGCTGGTGGCGCCAGAGTCCACGGTGACATTCGCGGAATTGCCTGTGAGAATGTTGCCGATAACAAAGTTACTATTTGAACCAGAAAGAATTTTGATACCAGATCCGTTTGTGTTGTCTGTAATGTTGTTGCCAATTATCAAATGACGGGTTCCCTTTAGGATCAGGCCGTGTGCTGCAACGTCCGTATTGCCCACGTAATCATGACCGGCGCCACGGATCACGTTCAGGCCGATGATGTCTTCGTTGTTGCCGAGATAAAGATTTGCCCCGTTAGTCGTCAGCACTCGACCGTTTCTTACCAGCGTTGAATTAACCACTCTGAGGTATTTGGCATCAGAGCTTGCCGGAACACTTGTGAAAATTCCCCCGTTATCGTTGTCTGAGATTTCGCATGAACTGATTTTTGTATAGCTTTGATAAGCCGCAGTCGTGAAGTATGCCCCGTACCCGTTGTTCAAAAACCCGCAACCGGAGATATGTGCCGCATCTAGGACGGCATTAACATAAAGCCCGTACTGGAGATTTGTTCCCATGATATTTTCGATGTGCGGTTGATCTATGTCATTCGTTATGCTGATTCCCTTTGCGCCGCCCGTTTTCCCGGGGCCGTACAAGTAGAGATTTCTTAGAAAAGCATTGCCAACGCGAGAGCTTGCATTTCCTATCCGAATTCCGTCCGACGTGATAGATAATTTTGTACCATTGACTCCCTCACTCTCACCGTTTGGATCAGTATTGTAGCCCGCCGCGCGTCCAATGAGAGAGATCGAAGGCGTCGAAATAACAATCGGTGTGGCAACGTTATAGCGAGCGACCCCGAGGTTTACTAATCCACCTCTGGAACCGGCAAGGCTATCAATTACAGTTTGAATCCCGGCTGTATTATCGGCGTGAGTAAACGGACTTCCCTCCGTCCCCGCACCAGTGGCGACAAACTCCGGTGCCTGCTCGCCAGTCAACATTGCCGTCTGTTGCTCCCATGAACCACTGACACAAACGTACCTTTTCCCGCCTATTGTGGCATTGGTCTTTGTAAACTCATCTCCGCTTGTGCAACTAGCCGGTAACGATGTCCCCGCATTGCTCCTGATGTTCTGTCCGAAACCGGGAACAACCCAGAATAGAAACAGGAGAACGCTACATATTTGTACTGCGCGAACTCTCATAACAATTGCTCCCGTCATAAACGCAGGTTAGTGAGTCAGTTTTGCTGGCCGTTGTTGTCAGCGTGAACGCCGCACCGGACAACTTCACATTGCTGGGCCAAACCATCGTGCGGCTACCCGTACCGTCCTGAACCAGAATGAATGTCACTCTCTGCCCAGCCGCCGCGCCGCTCAGTGTGGAGCTTGTCACGTTTGCAGTCAGGGTCATTTTGAACGTCACCGCTGCTGTATTGGTTGAAGCGTCGAAGGTCGGCGTGGCCGATGATGTCACCGAGACGAGCGTTGACGGGGCGCTCTGCTGAAACAACTGCCAACTGGAGCCGACATAATGAGCAGTCAACGCCGAGCCTGCCGCTAAAGTCGTAAGGGTACTCGCGCCACTGTCTTTAATCGTGAGGACGTTGGCAGAGCCAGTGTGCTTAATCAGAAAGCTCATGCCGCTGGCTGGCGTCGGCAGAGTCACGCTTCTATCCGACCCGTTGGGGTCGAAGTATTGGCTGTACGTTGAGGTTGCCGTGAGCGTAGCATTGCCCGACATCGTGGTTGCTGTCGGCGTCAGAGTCAGCGCGCGGGTAACGGTCAGATCTTCCAGTGACGCATCTGAGCCCGGTGTGATCCCGCCGCTGCCGCCCAAGACCCGCCACGTTGCGCCTGTGGCATCGTAGGCCACTGAAGCCAACGATCCTGCGGTAATCGTCGCCACTGTGGCTGCCGCGCTGTTCTGCAACGTGATTGTTTGCGCACCGATATTATTGATGACGAAGCTGGCGCCGTCGATTTCTGTCGTCGCATCCATCGTGACAGTGCGAGTGCTGCCGTTCGTGTTGAGGTTCTGGTACGTGGACGACGCCGAGGTGAGCGTTCTGTTCCCGCTCATCGTGATCGTGGCGGGAGGCATCTTTAGCAGCCCGCCGAGAATCGGCGCGGTGAGAGTCTTGTTGGTGAACGTCTCCGTACCCGCCAAGGTCGCCAACGTACTCGTCACCGCCGGGAAGGTAATCGTGCGCGTAGCGGCGAGGGTTGGCACAACGAGATTGAGCAAAAAGCCGCTTCCGCCTGGATCACCAAGCATCAAGTTTTTCGCTGAGTCGTCCCATTGGAACCGTGAGTTGTAAGCCACCGTGGAACTGTGAACGAATGGGATACTGCCTTCCGCACCACTCACGTTGAAGGAACTGCCACCAGAGGCCGGGACGCAGGCAAAGTATGTGTACGGGTTGCCTTCAGTGTTGATGCTCATGCTGGCGCCGTTGGCGTTGAATTGGTAAATCATCACTTCGGCGTACTGACCAGCCGTAGCCGTCAATTCAGCCGTCGCCTGTAGTGTCGGCACAACCGACCCGTTCGGCGCGTAAATTCTGGATCTGCCGTAATACTGTGCGTCGTTGCCGTTGGTGCGAATCGACACGGCAAAGTCTGTAAACACAGTGAGGCTCTGCGCCTGCACTCCCGCCTTACAAGAATAGGTGCCGTCCGAGCTGAACACGATGCGCGAGTTATTTACCGAATCGCTGTGAGTGAAGGTGCCGGTATTTTCTGGCGTGCTGTCCCACGCTACCGCCGTGGCGCTGTCGCTGGCGATGCTCTGCGTGGAAGACTTTCTGACGATGATTCTGCCGCCGCCGCCACCACCAGAACCGCTGCCGCAGCCCGTCTGCCAGCCACGCACGCCCAAGCTATCCGTGCCGTAACACTTATTGGCACCGGGAGTAGCTGAGTCATTCGTCAGCGTGAAATTATTCGTTGTGCGGGTAATGGACTGCGAGGCGGTCACGGGAACTTCGTAATCCGTACCTGCGCTGGCCGCGCTGAGAACGCCGGAGGTGAGCTTGGCAATGCCCGTAGCCGACGCACGCTTCAGCGTCTTGCCGCCCGTGCCGGAGAACAGCGCCACTTCACTGTCCACTGAAGATGACGTGTTGGTGCTGGCATCGCCGGAGCCTGCCGGTGAGCCTCTAACTGGTATGCCGTCTGTGCCGATGTACTTTACAAACTGCGAATCGCTAGGGTTCGCGATTCCGACAACGGTGGTGCCGACCGTCCCATCATCGGCTTTATCGTTGAGCCTTTTTGATGACGTCAAAACGTAAACTTCGGTGGTGCCAGATGTACCCGGCGTTGACGGTGCGGTTCTATTCGCTGCGAGGAATCCTCCAATCTCAAGCCTGCCTGAACATGGACCGCTACACGTCCCGACACCAATCGTGCCAGCGCCGTCGTCAGTAAGAGAGGAATTCCCCACCGTGGCGCTCGCGGTGAACTTGGCAAGCGTGTTGGCCGTACCCGAACCACCGATGCTGCCAGCGCCCGGGCATGGTGCGCCGGAATCGGTCATAATCCCGGCCGCGCCCCACTGAGCGCAGTTTCCGCTGGTTGGCGCCGAGGTGCTGCGGTAGACCATGATGCGGTCGGTGCCGTTGATGTACCAGTGCCACTGCGTTCCCGTCGTATCGTAGATCACATCCGAGGATGCGCCCGACGCTCCGCTGGCCGCATGAGGCAGAAGCATCGTTGCCGCAGAGAAACTTTGCAGGCCGGTACTCCATGTGTTCGCAGCATCGTTGTAAACTGTCGCTGCGTTCTGCCGCCCTTTGGCCAACGTGCCAGCCCATGTGAGGGTGTGCGTGTTGCCAGATGAAACGATGGTGACGTTGGTATCGTTCGCGAAGGTTTGAGTTGCCCCCGTCTGGCTGTTCAAGCTGACGATATTTCCACCGCCGCCGCCGGTTGCCGCCTGATCCACACCGCAGGAAAACGTGTTCGTGCTCGAGTTGTAGAGCAGTTTGTCTGTGGTGGCATTGCTGCAGGATGGCAGAGTCTTGAGCGACCATCCCGTGCCGCTGCCGACCATAATGTTGTCATCCGGTGCGGTGCTTTGACCCGTGCCGCCGTACTGATAGCCAACTGCCGTACCCTGCCATGTGCCAGTGCCGATAATGCCCAGCTGAGTGATGTCGCTCTGGATCAGCTTGTCGCCCGAAATGGATCCGGCGAGCATTGCATTGGTAACGCCCAGCGAGGCGATGCTGAGTGTGCCGGTCTGCGTAATCGTTCCGCCCTGCAGCCCCGCGCCGGCAATAACGGCCGTTACGGTTCCCTGACCCGGAGGAGTGCTGAAGTTCCCGGTGCCGTCGTAAAACTTCGTGGCATCATTCGGGAGCTTCTTCATCAAGCCGTGAGCAGACGTTGAAGCATTGCCCGTCGTCACATCGGAGAACGACAGAAACGATTCTGTGACCGAGGTACAACCCTGAGCGTTGCCAAAATTATCAATCCCGAGGGGAAACTGGTTCGTACAATTCGTGCCGTCCTGCGCGAGTCCCTGCGCCGACGCGACGTTGACTGAGCCGGTAAATGCGCCGGTCTTGGTAATCGCCGCGATGAGGTTCCCGTTCTCGTCCTGAAACTCAACGAGATTGGAACTCTGGCTCGGCCCGAATCGTTTGAAGGTTCCGCTTGGGGTGTCGGATGTCGGCGCGGCAGTGAATCGTCTGAATGTCGGCGTGTTTAAGGCTGACGGCAGCAGGTAATCAGTTCCCGGCACGGCCGCCGCAGGAACACCGGACGTCAATATCGGAATGCCGGTGATCGTGACTTCTTTGAGAGCCTTCCCCGAGGCGCCAGAGAATGCCGTCAATCTGCCGTCGACAGCGAACGCAGGCCCAAACACATCGCCACCGGTGGTCGTTACAGTTCCGTTGCCGACAATCTGATACGCAGAGCCGTTGAATTCGCACATGACCCGCGTTGATCCGCTTCCGTTACAGCCGGAGCCGTTGCTGTTGATAACCGTGTATGTCGTCCCCGTTGGAGGCGAAGTGGGAAGGTTGGCGAATGTACTTTCCCCCTTGTAGAGACTCGGGGCAGAAATGAATTGAGCGAACGCCGGAGCGTGGAGCCCAAGACACAGCAGCAGAAGATAAAATATCTTTCTCACCGTGTTAGCTCCCAAAGAACTCGTAATTTAGCTTGGCGTCTGAGGATTGGCGGATCGCGCGGAACGTGTTCATGTTGGCCCCGCAGAGAACAAATCCGCTGTCAGGCTGAATCGGTATCCCGACGCTTGCGGTCGGTGCCGTGCCGTCTGTGCGGTAGCGGATCGCGGCGCTCTCCACCATCACGATCGCCATCTGGCCGGCAACCCCGCTGAGTGCTACGGCAGTGCTGGAAACAGTCGTTTGACCGTAGCCCTTGGAGACGATGGGCGAGTTGATTCCCGGGCAACCGAAGGCATCGGCCCGCAGGTCGTGTTTGAATGGCGAGCTTACGAGAAGCAGGAGCGCAAACAGAGAGAAAAGAATGCGCGGCTTAAACAGAACCATAGCGGCGTTACCTCTTGGGAATCCCAGGTAACCCGCTACTTGAAGAGGGGGAACTGGCTAGTGGTTGTGACAGACCCGGAGTAAGTGTGAATCCGGGGTTTGTGGGGCTTCGGCTACTCTATCTCAAACGGATCAGATTGAACATAAAAATCCCTGCGTTATGATAGATCGTTGTGCTCTGGCTCTGGATTCTGCTGCTGGCGTTGGCAGCAACGATTGATGCCGATCTGGTGTTAATTCTCTGTCTTTTCCGATTCGCAATCACACGTATCCGGTTATTGCTGCAACCCCAAATCTTTTAGCGGTTGCGACTTGTTTTTATCCTTTGCCATTGCTGGGCGAGCACGTTGAATAAGCAGGCCGCGCAAGTCGCCATCCGGTACCTGTTCAGCCTGAGCGCCACGCACGAAACTTTCCAGTGTCGCAACTTGCGGGGCCGTAAGCCCAGAAGGACTTGCGTGCAGCATCCTCTCCACGAGCGCAACTCCTTTCGGTTGCGCCAATGCACGAGCAAGCACTTCCGAAGCCTTAACGGCCGTCACCGCACCCAGTTGCCCACCTACGGCAGCACCGACCGCCGCACTCCCGAACATGTGACCGAGTGCGCCGCCAATCACGCTTCCTGCTGCTTCGCCTTTAATGATTTTACCGAGCACGTTGCGCGATCCCGCGTCTACCCCAGTTGGCGCACCGAATAACGGAAGTTCTCCGATTTTCGCCAACCCGTCTTTGATCTTCTCTAAAGAATCACCCTTAAACGACCCTTCCAACCACGGATCATCGGCAAGAGCCTTGTTGAGCCGTCGTAAGGCCAACGTGCCAGTAATGTTTTGGGCTTCCGCCGACCTCCCTTCCAAGTTCCGGGTCGCGCTCCCAATGATATCGGCTGTTTTCTCCATTGCGTATTCGTTACGGTACGCCATATTGGCGGCTCTCAAATCCTGGTATGCTGGCCCTACTGCATCATTGGCGCTGTTTTCAAGACTCTCAATAAGCCCCTTTTTAAGCTGGAGCATATCTCCGAGCCCTTCGCCACCCTGCTGTTTCAGTTTATCAATCTTTCCGTTCAGCCGTTTCATCAAGACGCGCACTTGCTGGAACGGAGCCGTGCCCTTGGCAACTTCCGGAGCCGCCTGCTGTATCTCTCTCGCAAACCCGGCAACACTCGTGGTTTCAGGTTTTTGTGCTTGGAAGAATTTATTCAATCCCGTTGCTACAGTCTCGCTTGTCGGTAATTTGAGTCCGGGCGTTGCGAGTTTTTCTTCTTCCAAAACCCTTTGCACGACTGGCTTCAATGGGGACAATTCGACCGTTGGGTTGGCCTCGCCCACTCTATCGTAAAGAACCGATGATGGTATATCTGGAGCCGTTAGAGACGGGTACGTTGCTGCCTCTGCCGCTGCATTCGTACGTCGGGCGAGTGCCACGTTGGGCAATTCAGATAATTTCTGACCAATCTTGCGTTCGACCGCTGCAGGTGCCCGAATGAGGCTGCTTATTCCCTTAGCCACGACACCGGGAGCATACAATTGAGTGGCAAGGTTGGCTGCGTCCCCAAGAATCTCCGGTGCCGGCGTGTTTTGCATGAGCGGCGTGAGCTCGTTTATCGTATCCCCCGCTTTGAGCGGTGTCGGCAGAAACGGTAGCGCTGCCGGCGATGGCTTGGTCGCTGTTACTTTCTCGGTATCTTCGGGCAGCACGAGTTCGGCGCCTTTTTTGACCAACGCACCGACCGCCTGACCGGCTTTTTGTATCGGGTAGTTGATAACCGCTGCCGCCTTATCAAGCATACCGAAAGGCGAGAGCTTCTGAAGCGGTGACTCTTCCGGTTCAGGCTGCTGCGGAGTTGTCGTATCGGCAGCAGCCTTTTTCACCATGTCCGAGGTCTGCGCGGCCCGTTTGGCAATGCCCATCATCTTCTGAGTTTGAGGATCGCTGGTATCGAGATGATAAAATCCCTCTGGAACGTCGGCAAACCGCGGTGCAGGCTTGGCCGCCACAACTTTATCAGCTACTTGATCTACGGGTACGAACCCAGCAGGGATATCATCCATTGAATGGCACCCATTGACCGTTTTGCTTTTTCAATTTATCGCCTGTCGAAGGATTCACAATGATAGTACCTTCAGGCGCGACGTTGCCCGGTTGTTGGGTATTACCGCGCGCATTTTGCCCTCCACGCTGTACACCGCCGGTCTGAATCTGACTGCGTGGCGTAGTCCCGAGTTCGGTTTTGCGGGCAATCATTGAACCCATTTCATTCTTGAAGCGTTTCAGACCAGCATCGAATACCTGCGGTTCATCTGTTGCTTGCGGGAGCATGGATCGAAGCCGTTTATACTCAGTTTCGTTGATCTGAGCGCCTGACCGTGCTCTCAAAAGCTGATCTCCGACATCTTTCAGAGCTTCACGGAATACCGTTTCTTGCTCACCAAGGGGCGAGTTCACATACCCGCCGAGCTTACGCCGAAACTCAAATGCTGCATCCGTTCCTTTGATTGGGCCAAGAAAAGTTTCATCGTAATTCTTCTCAATGTTATCAATCTGACGTATTGCGCCCTCAAGACCAGTAATGTCTTTCTGCGTAGACGGCGGCAATGGAGACCCTGCGGAAGTGCCTAATGCTTTCCGCGTGGCTACGTCCTGTTGGTTCTGTAAATAAGGCGCACCCGTTCTAACATCGAGACGGCCCTGCTCGCCTCCCTGTCCTGTTGCGACTGAGTTAGCCTTGATAAAATCCTGATAGGCTTTCTGCGCTTTAATTGGATCGCCAGTGTCCTTCAGCGTGCGTTGATAAACATCATTCGCCGCACTCATCGGTATTTTTTCCGGATTGACCCTGATAGTCGTTCCGCCTTTAGGATTGCGGGTAATTCCAATTTGGGGATTGGGGATCGGCTGATTCGGCGCAGTACCGTTATTGCCTTGATCTTCCGACGATATGAAGTCGGAAATTGGCTGATCTGGAGAATTCTTGAGTGGCCACGGTTTGCCTGTAAGCCTTTCGTACTGAGCTGGCTTAATCCCTAACGCCTGCGCAGTTGCAAAATCATTTAACGGTCCATTGGCAGTTTCGCGGTCGGCATTCTGCTGCGCAATGTTTTCGAGAGTCTTGCGATAACTCGCATCCGCTTTTTTGGAACCTGTCTCTGCCTGATAATACGCCTGCTTATCCGGTGCCTCTAGAAAAGAAGACGCTTTAGTCAAATCGCTAAACGCCTGCGGCCCAGCGATTCGCGTAATCTGGTCCTGCGTTAAATTCTTGGCTGGCGTTCTCCCGGTGACACCACCAAATGACAGCGACAGGTCCGGACTCGGTTCCATGCCCTGAGCCAACGGGCCGCCGGGGTTTACTGGCGGCGTTTTCTCCGGTGGTGCATAGGTTGTCTGCGGTGCGTTCTCAGCCTGAACGCTGTTGAACTGCGCTTGCTGATGGGCGTTCTGCAGGTGTCCGAGAAGTCCCTGAATATACCCAGCAGAGGTTTTCGGTCCCCAGCCGTGAGCGACTAACCCATTCTGCGCCTCGATCAGTGCGGTAGGGTCCTCTCCTCCCATCTGCTGCTTGTAGCCGGTTAAAACCTTCTCCTGAAATTCGGGCGACTTCACGTAGTCCTGTATCGTGTTACCTCTCATGGAATCCCAGGCGTTCTTAATCGCGCCCAAATCCAAGCCAAGGTTCATTCCCGGCATCGAAATACTCCTTTAGGTGGTAGTGGAGGAGTTGTTTTGACTGCCACCAAAATTAAACAGGCCCAAGCCAAACGAACTGCCGCCACCGCTACCACTGCTCGAAGACTGCCCCTGACCGAACTGTCCGGAGCGCAGCGCGGTATCGGCGTATTGGCCCATAATGGTTTGAAACAGTTTCACCATGTCGACACCGAATCCGGTCTTGCGGGCCAATTCCTGAGCCTTGAGATTAGTCGTCTGGATTGACGCATCGGACGCTGCTTTTTGAGTCTCATCCAGATAGCGCTGTTGAAGCTGGTCGATCGCGCCGCCCTTGCTGTACTGCACCGGAGAATTAAGGAGTCCTGCCTGCGACAGTTCCTCTCTGGTCTGATTTCTTGCCTGGTCGTACTGCGGCTGGATATCCTGAATCTGGCGGTTGTAGAGATTCTGCTGCAGCTTGTCGTAATCCATGTCCTCAAGGCCGTAGAACTTCGGCACACCGACAGAGAACTTCGGCTGGCCGCTGGGCGTCGTACCTATGGCCTGCGGGTCGAGCTGATCGTTATTGTACTCGATATTCGGGGAGTTCTGCTGGAGCTGATTCATAAAATCGCTGTTCCAGCGGGTGCCGCTCTCCTGCGTACTCTGCGATTTGTTCTTGCTCTTGCTGCTGCTCCCGCCGACGCTCAGATAGCAGGTAACGGGCAAAAACAGCCGGAGTAGATTAAGCATCGGCTTTCCTCACGTTCTTACGGCAGCAGAAGTATCTCACGCCGTCCCTGAATCGGTGCGTCGATACTGCCCGGGGATTTAACGCCTTGATAAATTTGCGCACGATCCGGTAGCCGTCCCCTTTGTTGGATGCAAACCCGACGATGTGAACCACCTCACCGTCACTCAAATCGAGAAGCTTCAGCGTCTCGTAATCGTAATCCTTCACGGTGTCCAAAAGCGTTCGCTCACCGATTCGTAAGCGCGGGTTGTAGCGGAAAAATCCCATCACCATGCCGGCCGCGGGTGCCACGTACAGACCTTGGTTTTTTAAGCAAATATCCAGCAGTTCCAGAAGAATCTTAGGCTCCTCGTTGGGAAAAGCTTTCTTTGTAATCTCAAACGCCTCAGTGAGCTTACGAAGCTCATCGGGGCTGTAGTAACCGGTCTGTTCCATCAGAAGATCATGATCCTCAAATGAGCGCCGTTGGACGCATCGCTCTTGAGGTAAATCGCTTCGGTATCCCATGCCGTATCGCTGGTCCAGACGTTAGCCGTCTCGCTGGCGTTGATGACGATAAAACCCACCGGGACGTATCCCAGCCCGTGCCCAACGGGAATCTCGTCGCCTGCATCCGGAGCCACAACGTCAACGAAGCGTCTTCGGTCAAGCGAGTTATCAACGATGTTCCTGAATTGTTGTTCAAAAGCACCGCCAGCTTTGGGCGCTACAAGATCAGGCATTCAGCAGCTCCGTTGCCTGGAACACTGCCGGGCGGTCTGCCGCCGCTTTGATCGTTACCGGGCTACCCGCAGGACCGCTGCTCGCGCTGCTTTGCGCAACCACAGTAAACGTGTGGGCCGCTGCCGTCAGCACCGGAGTCACGTAAGAAATATGAATGGGCGTCAGCCGCGAATCATCGGAACTTGCCAGAATGGACGAGCTCTCTACCACTGTTCCGTCGACAGCAAAGCTCACGTCGATCGCAGAACCCAATCCGTTATTTGTCACCATCACGCTCGCATCGAGCCTGACTCTCCGCGCGAGAGTCGTAATCGTTATGGACAGTCCGGTCACGGGAACAAGCGTGACATCCGTTAAGCTGAAATCTGACGTCCGCAGCGCCTGGCCGAAGGCGGTAGAGTAGGCATCCAAAGCCGCCTTGGTGATGATATCGGTTGCAGCTACCGCCGCTCCGGTAGCATTGAAGGAGAAGTAAAGCGTCCACGACGGAGTATCGAACGAGCCGGCATTTTTGTAAATCTTAAGTGTCCCGGCGTCTTCTATTATTAGAAAGTCGCCCGCACTCGCTTCCGTTCCGGTAAGCCGGATAACGGCGTTTGCACATTTAATTCCGAGCCCGCCCGTCATCGTAGCGCCTGTGAGCGGCACGAGTGCAGCAAGAGCAGTAACGAGGTTGGCAATCTTGGACTGGGCTATACCGGCGTTCGCCTTAACATTTACGTCTTCGATGTTCCCGTTAAATTCAGAGAACAGCGCATCGAAATCAGCATCGAGCCATGTAAGCTGCGGCGCAGTACTTCCGGTGAATGGGTTTGGTTTGTTTATGATGCCCATTGGTATTGCTCCGAGACGCCAGAGGAAGTAGAGTAACTAGCGCGGCTAGGAAGACGTTCCGAACCCCGGTACTCCGTGCCGGCCGCCGCGCACTTCTCACGGAGCAACCATTTACGGAGGTGGTTATGTCTAATCTTATTGATCTCACTGGGCAAACTTTTACACGTCTTTTCGTCCTCTACAGGGGTCAAAATACTCCACTCGGCGTCGTGAGATGGGTATGCCATTGCGAGTGTGGCGAAGAGACACTTGTAACCGGAACCGCACTGCGTAAAGGATTGATAAAGAGTTGTGGTTGCTGGCAAAGAGAAATAACCGCTAAGCGTTCGACGAAACATGAGAACGCGATTAATGGAAAAACTACGCGCGAATATAGATCCTGGCGAGGAGCTAAAGAGCGCTGCCACAATCAGAATCTTAAGGTTTACAAATACTACGGCGGCCGTGGCATAAGGATGTGCGAGGAATGGTGTAACAGTTTCAAAGCGTTTTTGGCATATATCGGCCCATGCCCGCCGGGAATGACGCTCGACCGCTACCCAAATAACGATGGGAACTACGAGCCGGGCAACGTCCGCTGGGCGACACGAAAAGAACAATCGCGAAACCGACGAAGCAACCGTCGGATTACGATTGGTAACATCACATCTACGGTCACCGAATGGGCTGAACGAGTAGGGGCCTCCACCGCGAGCAATGTTTCTATCCGTTTGAACAGGCGCAAATGGGAACCGGAGAAAGCGATTTTTCAGCCAGCGCGAAAACCTAAATGCCCATAAGCAGTTATTATTCATGATGCTATAGAAAACGGAGTTCGGTAATGCGCGTCTCTAAGCTTTAGCTGTATTCCCAGAGAATGAAATTTGAACAAATTTCCGTCACCTGTATTCTCGAAGTACACCGAGGCGTAGCGTCCCCAATCGAAGTTGAGTACTGAAGTCACTTCGTTTTCGATGGGCCCGCCGAGAACCCAGGTCACCGAGCCCGGGCCCCAGGTTGGACTGCCGGGACCCCACTGGATACCCGACTGCCCGCGCTCATCTAACGGCCCGTTGACTATGCTTCGACCGAACGTGTATCCGATCTGATACGACACCTGTTTCGTGCCTTCGAACACCGGGAACAGCCAGCGCATCTGTTTTGCCCGCGTCGGTGCGCCGAAGTCTTCCCACCGGGTTTGGAAACTGCATTTGTAGTCACTGCCGACATCCTGAATACCGGCATCCATGCGGCGTATCTTCCCGTCATCGGCCCGACCGTAATAAATCTCGCCTACATCCCCGGCACCGTCCCAGACAGAAAACGATTCAGCCTTGAAATTGGTGTACGGTGCCCACGAGACTAGCGGACCATTCGGCGTGTCGAGATACGTTCCGACCCAGAACTGGTCGTTGGTACTGCCGGTAGTGCTGAAGGAAAGAAAATACTGGCGTTTCTTGGGATAGTAGCGGGCAACGGCCCCGCGGAAGAAGCCGGTAAACAGCGGATCAATCTTCGGTGATACCCGGTTGCAGTTAAACCCGTCAGTCGCGTACACCCCGTCCTGCGCCAATAACAAAATCGCGTCTGGAGTATCCTGCTGTGAGGTAACTACGGCCGCGCTCCACGGTGCCACGCATTTCACATCACTGTAGCGCGTCAGCTTCCCACCGAGCAGGGGCGAGCCTTCGAATCTGTAGAGCCCCGAGTCCTTGGCAACTACCAGAAGCCCGCGCCCAAATGATTTTATGAACGATCCCTTGCCGCCGTACTTATCGGCAAGATTGAAAGCGTTGGCGGCCGGCCATGAGTTGTCGGTGTTGAGGTCGGTAAAGTAGACTAGATTATCCTGCAGTCCCCAGAGTCGATCGTCGTGGAATTCTATCTGCGAGACTACCGGCGGGCTGCCGCCGAGGCTTGCGACACTGGAGCCGTCGTAAGTCTTCACCACCTCAACGCCGTTGGTGAGATACACCTTGTCCTTTACCGACCAGTTGACGATGGAGAATTTCTTATCGGCGGTGTATCCGCTGCTGATCTCGGTCGCCCCGGAACCGTCGACGGTGTAAAGCTTGGTGCCGCTGCTGGCTATGGTAATTCTGGTGCCGCTCAGTTTGTAAAACCGATACAGGCTCCGGATCGGGTTGGCGTCTATGTGGGTAGAGAAGAGTTCCGTCTGCCCGCCGCGGCCCTGCAGCGACCCGCCAGACAGCGGGTGCATATTCACGCACGAAATAAGATCGGCCTGCCCCAGACCTATCGGAGCGTCACGGAGGTTCACACCCGATGAAAAATTGTTTATACTCCAATCTGGCGCGAACGCAGCCATAATTAGGAGGCCCACCAATGCCACAAAGCAGAAGTGAAGTTATGCGACGATATCGACAGAACCACCAGGAGAAGTGCCGGGAGGACGCGCGTCATAGAGCGAATTACACGTACGCAACAAGACGACAGGATGGGCTTTGTAGTATGTGCGGTACAAACCGTGCAGATAAAGCGAGCATAAAGTGCGGGCCATGCAGAGACATTTACAGGCAATACCACAAGGCTTACCGAGAAAAATTGATGGATCAGATTTTTGAGCACTACGGACGTTCGTGTGCATGCTGCGGAGAAGCGAACCAAGGATTTTTGACGGTAGATCATGCGAATGGTGGCGGCAGCGAAGACCGACGCTCTCTTAATATCAATGGGTCTGGACATAACTGGTACGCGAAATTGCGCATGAACGGATTTCCTAACGACCCTCCGCTTCAAACAATGTGTTTCAACTGCAACTTCGCTAAATGGCGTTTTGGTATCTGCCCCCATAAAGCTTAACCCAAGTCGCGATAGATGACCTGCTGCGGCCGGCAGATATCGGTGTTGTTATCCATCATGATCCGGCCAACGCCCTTCTCGTACTTCATCGTGGAGTCAGCAGCATCGAGGATAGAATCGAACTTAGCGCCCATCGAGTACGCGCCGTAAATGAGCGTAGGAATGTGCTTCAGCTTGATTTCCCGTATGTCGTCAGACTCGTTGAGGGCGGTCACGTCTTTATAGCGCCAGGATATCGTTGAGTACGTTTTGTCTGGAATCGGATGGACCCGGATGGAGTTTCCGTCTGCGCCCGAGCTGTTCCCGAAGATGTTATAGAACTGCGGCGGGCCTTCCGTGTCGATTCCATCCTCGAGCCGCCGGCGCATGAAATCGTTATCGTTAAGCTTCTGCAGTACGCCCTGCGGGTAACCGAGCGAGGGAATAAAAAACCCGAAGTATTGATCCGTGTTGACAGCCATTCCGTAAGAGCCCCTGTGAGCCGTGAACATCCCCGCGGTTTCCTCAAACTTGAGAGAGTCGAGCAGCCCGCGCGAGGCGATATCAGCCAAAACGATGTCGACCCAGCTCCGGATCAGGTTTCGCATCTCGCCGGACTTGTCCGACAGGAGCTCCACCACGCGATCAACGACTTCGGACTTCTTCAAATCGTTCCTACTTCAACCAGATCGTCTGTAACCGGGCCAGAGACTTGATGCAGATCGGAGAACTTCGCCTCTGCTCGTTTGATCCCCTCGCGCCAGTCTGCGGCTTCCTCAGCGGAGCATTCGCCGTGAATGGTATAGGAGTAATCAGACTCCCTGATCTTTCTCAGATACTTCTTGCCGCCGATGTCGATCGGATGCCCATGATCCAGCCCCACGCGGACGGCGAGCTCCAGAGCGTTGATGGCCGACTGCGGGAGCGGTACGCGCTCACCCTTGACGATGTTATAGGCCACGCCGGCCGCGCCGATGTGAACAGTCCTCACCTGATCCGTTTCGCCCATTTTGTGAAACGTGATCCAGTAATGTTTTTCGGCCTTCTGGCGTTCGTGCTCGCCGGCAAATGATCTCTGCGCCTCTGCGCGCTCCTCGGCTACGTTTCCCGGGTCATCGCCGGTTCTCGGGGTTCCTCTCGGTGGCATATTGCTCCTTTGGTTGTGGCGTGGGATTTCTCCGAAGCCAGGTTAATAATACGGCCGATACTTGATGGCTCGCGTCGGCCCGCGCGAGTGGCTGCTAACCAGCTCCCCTGCAACGACTCTTACGCGCCGCCGACACCGCGCTTGATAATCACGAGGTTCCAGGTCTTCGCACCGCCGTTGATCGCAGTCGTCGCATTGATGCCGTTGTTCAAATACACCGACACCTCATCGTCTGCAGTCACCTTGGCGCCCTGCGGTAAAAGCTGAGTCTCGATCGCTTCCGGAGACGCCATAACTGGGTCACCCGAACGCGCGCCTGGGATAGTCAACGTCTCGATTCCCTGCGCTCCGGCGGCGATTGATGCTGGGTCAAGAGAGAACCGCCACCACTCAATGCGGCCTCCTCTCCCCGACGCTTCGAATACTTTCGTTACTGATGTTCCTGCCATTTCAATTCTCCTTGTTCAGTGCGGACGCTATAACACGACCTGCACAATCAGATTTGGGCTAACGCTCCAAAAAATCAGGCCAAAACGCCGTGTTCAAGCCTTGAAAGGAAAGCGTTATTTAAAATTTTGAACGTCTGCGCCGCCTTCCAGCCGACAGTTGCGCGCTGGTTCAACGGGTCTGCAGTTCCGGCGCTCCCGAGCGGCTTGGTAATCATCTCGGTTGCGTGACTGGACAGCGGGACTTTCCCGTAAGCGTTCATGCCCATAAACAGCGTGGCGTAAACGTCTTCCGACGTTCCGGTTGTGGAAGCGTGGCCCGTGGCCTTGGTGTTTCCGGCATCGGCGAAGATTTTCGCAAAGGTCGTCATCACAAAGCGAGCCTCGCGATAGCTCCCGACTTCTGATGGCATAACTTCCTGCTGGGCCGGATAGTCCTTAACGGAGATAAATCCGCTCACACCGCGCAGGGTGTAGAACGTGTTGGGGTGAATGATGGACCAGTAGGCCGGCAGGATCGCCTGTGTGCTGATCCCGGTTCCCGGCTTGATGAGCTTGGTGAACGGTTTGGCGTTCTGGTTCTGCAGGTAGCGAAGTACCTTGTTGATCGCCGTCGCGTTGATGAGCCCGTCGACGTTAAGGCGGGTCGTTCCGGTCGTTCCGGTGTCATCCTCGCAGCAGAATACGCTGGTTCCGGCAACAAGGATGTCGCGGCAAACCTGATCCAGCGACTGACCTTCCTGCTCACCGAGAACGTCAGAGGCGTCGTTCAGAACCTCATCTCGAGACGTCCATTCGAGAATATCCGACAGCATGACGAAATCGCCGTACTGGACGATTGCCGCAGTAATGTCGGTCTTTGAAAGCGAGGTTCCGAGCGGGGTGATACCCTCGACGAGCGGCGTGGTGTTCGGGCTCAGGGATTCCCAGCGCCGAAACATGATCTGCTTGGTTGAGCGGTCTTTGAGCGGACGATCCTGGCCGAATTGGCTATGAACCAACTCCGGCAGGGCTCTTTCCAGTAGTTTTCGATCATAATAAGCCTGATCGGTGGCTTCCATCGTTGAATAAACGGCTGTAGGCATGATAGCTCCTTGGGTCTTTCGTCCCAGGAAGCCTCGCCTATGATACGAGGGGGCTGGTGGATTGAGGGTATGAGCCGCTGGCGGAACTAAGCGCCAGGGTTGTTGTTAGAGTCTGCCGGTGTTTTTCGCGACAAGCTTTTCAAATTCAGCGCTGGGCATGTTAGCTATCTCTTCGGGCGTCAGCTTGGCGCTCGTAGAGCCGGATTTCCCGGTCTTGACACGTACAGCCTGTTTGCTCACGTCGTCGATCTTCTTTGCGAACTGCTCGCGGCCCTGCCGCTGAAACATCTCCCGAAGGCCATCAATGTTCTGGCACTTCAGCAGTATCCCCAGCGTATAGGCGTTTTGCCCTGCATCGCCGGGCAGTTCCTTCAGAAGCTTCAACACCTGCGGTCGCTTCTCTACCAGAGGAATCAGAACCTCTTGCTCCAATTCCTCAAAAGATGGGATTCCGTTTTCCTGATCGCCGGTAACCTCAGCGCGCGCCCGCTGCATGGCACCTCGAAAGGTCGATTCACGCTCACGCTCTTTCCAGCACAGTGGGATCCGAAGCTTGGAATTCACGTGACTTGAAGTCGCGG
>JADMIO011564974.1_pt1 | contig 72045 bp, 46 predicted proteins | sample 8958161 | NCBI WGS metagenome assembly JADMIO01 (sample SAMN16585339, study PRJNA669376) | soil metagenome | isolation source: Crop rotation soil | place: USA: Cullars Rotation, Alabama | collected 2011 | reverse complement strand
GCCGCGACTTCAAGTCACGTGAATTCCAAGCTTCGGATCCCACTGTGCTGGAAAGTTCGATGATCAAATCCCTCCAGCCGTTGCCATCGGTGTGCAGGCCGAAAGACCACGGGGCGCGGCCGCTGGCGGCAGGATCGTGCTCCAAGGCGGTCGCAGAGCCGGCGTCGCCAAAAAGCAGCGCGACGGCGCGGTCGGAGTTGTCGGAAAAACGGCTCGGCGTTTCTCCGTGCAGAACCAGAACGCGTTTTAATCCACCCGACGCGAGCATCATCGATGCCTGCCACAGCGCATACGGATAACCCGAACACCCCAAGCCGACATCGTAGGCGGCGCAGTTATCCGACAGGCCGAGCGCCCGATGCGCGAGACAGGAGGTCGAAGGCAGCAAATAATCGGGGCTTTGAGTGACAAAAATAAGTGCGTCGATCGATTCAGCTTTCCACCCAAGTCGCTCCAACACTCGTTTCGCTGCCGCGATGGACAGGTCGCTGCTGCACATGGATTCCGACGCGATATGCCGCGTACGCACACCGGCCATTTTTACCACCTTGTCCACTTCCTTGATGTCGAAAGCGGTGGTTTCTTTCAGGTTATCAAAGCATCGACCCGGGACACTGGAACAAATCGCGCGAATTGAACAGGCTGGTAGCGAAGAAAAAGCCATGGGGGCTGACGCGTGGGGTTGGAAAGTAGGAGCGGACTAGGTCGTTGATTCGGGTTATGGCCCTGTCCAGCCAACGCGGTCCGGAACGTGAACGCAATCACTGTCCTCGGAGTAATCGCGATCACATCAGATGGAGGTCGTAAATTACTTGTTTTTAGCACCTAACAGAGGTGCTGAATCGTCTGAAAAATATCGGTTAATTCCTCAGGATTCCGCGGAAATCTCGACGATTTGCCCGGCTAGCCAAGTTGCATCTTGAAGGGACAAACTGCTGTAGAGGGGGAGGAGTACTGTATCGCGTCCTGCACATACGGAACGAGGAAAGTTGGGAAGTGCGGACGCGTCTGGCAGAGGCTGTTCAAATTCGGTTTCGAGATAAATGCCGCGTTTGAGGGCGCGACGCAGCGCTTCGGCGCGGCTTTTGTTTGAAAAAGAAATCGGAAAACGAAGAAGGCCACCGGCATCGTAATTTTCGGGCAAAAAAGTGACAATGTCCCGGCCCTGAAAAGCCATCCGATATATTTCTACGAGCTTGGATATATGATCGCGAATCTGGTCGAGGCGGTTGATCATGCCGAGGACAAGCCGGGCTTGATAGGGATGAAATTCCCGTGTGAATGCCGGACCTTGGGTGACTCCACCCGGACCCGCGACAAAAGGAGTGGCTGGCTTGAAGTAACTTCCGACCAATTTTGGCAAAACGAAGCGTCCGTACAGCGACGGGACGGTCGCGACATTGCGGCCGGCGGCAGCGACAATCTCGCGCGCAGGAAATTTCAGAGACGTGGCGACAAAAGGCTTTCGGGTGATCAGGGCAGGATCAAAATGAGCGGTGTTGTTTACCGCGATCACTCCACCGCGAAACGCGGCGAGTCGTTTCCAGTTTTCGACACTGAACACACCGAAGTCGGCGAACGTGCCAAGCGGTTGTCCATTTCGCACGGCGCCAAAACAGCACGCCGCATCTTCGATCGTTACGCAGCCGTGCTCCTTCGCGAGTTTGCAAATGGCTTCGACATCCGTTGGCACCCCAAATTGATGGGTGATGAGGAAGATGCGTCCAGGTTGGGCCACTTCGAGGAATTCAGCCGCGGTTGCATTTACGCCATCCTTCGCAACGTCGACATAGACGATACGCTTACCCGCGGCCTCGACGGCGCTTTTCACGACGTCGCAGTTGAAGGCGGGCATGACGACTTCTGCTTGCGGCAGGAGCGATAACAACTGCGCGATCGCGCAACGGGCCGAAGGCGCAAAGTAAACATGGTCGGTGCCCAGCCGTTTCTGAAGCGCACGGCGCAGCTTGGGTCGCGCATCGCCCAGCACGCTGGCGAGGGCGGTGAAGGCAAATTCCCAGTTGCTTGGTTCGAGCCGGTTGGGCGGAAGCACTCGCCGTTTTGGGCAGGGGTTCGTGTGAAGGGGTTGAAGCGCTTCTCGGTAGGCGATATTCACGCGGGTTTTCGCTTAAGAAAGCCAGTTAACCGGACGGATCGAAAGGATAAAACATCGCGACGTTCTGTTTCCCCTAGAGTCAGTCTGGGACAATGGCTCGCCGCTTTCAAAGCGGTCTCGCGAGACCACGCTCCATTGCGCCAGGAGCTTTCGATCTTGGCCTCTCGACCGTCGACTTTTCTTCATTTGCCCAGCAATTCACCTTGGAAAAGGGCAGGATGACCGCGAGGCTTGGCGGATACCCAGCCGACAAAGTCCATGAGCAAAATCCAAATTCTTGGTAAGAATCCCCTCCATTGGTTTTTTGAAAGTGTGCGCCGTTACGGCTTGGGTCAGACCTTCGTTATTATTTGGAGCGTGATCATCGACGCGAGGTTCGATCCCAAATATGGCACCGACACAGCCCGCCGAATTCCGCGCGAGCAGATCGAGACCAAATCGGAGAACATCGTTCATTGTGTGAACTATGGAGCGAGCAAGGAACTTCCATTCCGGAAGCTGATGGAGAGACTCAAGCTTCCGCGCGACGGCGTGTTTGTCGATCTCGGCTCCGGCAAAGGACGCGCGCTCATGCTCGCGGCAAAATACGGATTTCGCAAAGTCATCGGCATCGAGTTCTCGGGCGCGCTGTGTGCAGTCGCCCGCAACAACCTGCAAAAATTCAAACAGAAGTTCCACACGACTTCCGAGGTGGAAGTGATCGAATCCGACGTGACCAAGTATTCATTTCGCGATGACGAAACGGTGTTTTTCATGCTCGATCCGTTTAATGCGCCGGTGTTGACCCAGGTTCTGGCGAACATCCGTGCATCGGTGGAACGAAAACCGCGGACGGTGTGGCTGATTTACAGTGTGCCTCGCGAGCAGCACATCGTTGAACAATCCGGACTCTTCACCCGGAACCAGCTCTACTTTATGGTCGGAGCGGAATTTCGGGTATACACCAATGCTGCGGAGCAGGCTGCGTAGCCTGCTGTTGTCTCACTTGGCGGAGTTTGCTGCGGAATCGCGGGGCCACGTGGGGAAGTGCGGCGATACGTCGCCGTTTTCAGAGTAGTCGCGCGGGACCGCATTCCCGGTTCTTTAATCGATTTTTTCCAGCCAGATTTCGCGCCAGAGTTGCAGTTCCGCTCTTGGGCACCCGCCGAAAGTGAACGGGCAGGTGCACGCGATTTCCGCCAGTGTAACGGTATTGGTCAGTGTAATCATTTTTCCCGAAGACTCGGCGATCATCCGGTCGACACGACTGCGCACGAGGTAGTCGCGACCGCAGAATCCGATCATGTCCGGTTCGAACACAAGGCCTCGATTCCGTCCTTCCGCGTCCAAAGTAGCCCGGATTTCCGCGATCGGTTTGACTCGCACGTGATCGCCGGCCTTCAGGCCGAGGCAGGCGGTCGGGGTCTTTTTAAGTGACCCGCGAGGATACACGCCGCGGAATCGACGTAAGCATTTCTGCCACGCAGGACCGACAAAACGCCGGATGAGTTGAAGGATATTCAGGTTTCCCGCCCGCAGATCCCACCATGCGGTGGCCAGGCGACCACGAGAGGAAAGGGGACCGGTCGCGTGGAGCAGGGCGGTGGACTGGCAGAAATAAATTTCACTGTTGTTTTCCGAGGGCGGCCCGGCTGATTCCACGCGCGACGGCTGGTGAAAATCATTGCGGGGCTCCGGCGCCGGTTCGAGCCATTCGCGCTTCCAGAAGAGGGAACATTCGCGTTGGCAACCCCCGTGGGCGGTGCCGGAACAACGTGCACCCTCCAGAAGGAACACGTCCCTCGCGGAAAAGGTCCTCATTTGCATGGGGCGCGCATCGAGGCAGGTTTTTCCCGGGCGCGATCGAACGCGAAAAACGTGGCCGCATAGATCTCCCATTTCCGGCATGAAGGGCAGGCCATCCAACGTGTCACGCGGGCCGAGCGTGGAAGCGATTTCCTCTCGGGATTTGATTCGAACCCAACTGCCCGGTCGGATCTCAGAGGGGAGGTTCACGTCATTACTGCTCCAATACGTGCTGTCGCGACGCGAGATCGGGCGTTTAAATCTACGTCGTGATTTTCTTCGCGGGCTCGCCGCTAATGGTGAATGGAAAGTTGGTGCCATTTTCACCTGTCGCCCGCTCGATTTGTGAGGCCAGGGCGGCCGCGAGGAATTTCACCGTTGGCTCGACGAGCATGGCGTGGGGGTTCATTGGAAGAGAGACGATTTCGATGCCGCCAAGAGCAATGCCGTCCCAGCCCATGTGCGGATCGGGAAATTTTGAATAATTCACGCGCGGATTGAAAAGCGTGAGACGGCCCGAATAGGGCTTGGGCTGGTAATATTCGGCCGCGCGATCATTGGTCGCTTGAATCGTGCGCAGCGCCGAACGTCCGACGGTATCGTCCGGACGTCCAACGTTTTTATTGCGCGAGCTGAGCACGTTTGCCAGTTCGCCGTCGCGGGCCACGCGGATTTTTTCCCGCAGGTAATTTTTCATCAGTCCGGGGCTGAGATGCGCGAAATTGCCGAGATGAAACCACAGGCGTTGGGTGAGATCGAAAAAGCGGCTCGTGGGTAGGGTGCGGTTGAAATTGTACGTGTCGAACAGCGCGACCAGCGCCACGCGTTCCCCTATGGCTGCGAGTTGTTGGGCCATCTCAACTGCGATTGTTCCACCCATGCAGTATCCGCCCAAGAGATATGGACCATGAGGCTGCAGGCGCTGTATTTCCGTGATGTAGTGCGCAGCCATTTCCTCAATGGTTTGAAGCGGGGTCGTTTTCCCATCGAGGCCTTGCGAATGGAGCCCGTAAAACGGAAAATCCGGACCCAAACGCTGCGCCAGTGCAAGGTAGAGAATCACGTTTCCGCCGGCGCCGTGGACGCAAAAGAAACGCGGCTTGGTGCCGCCCGGTTGAATCGGCACGAGAGACGACCACAAGGTATCATCACTGCCGGTCTTCTCGATGACCGCGGCCAGTGCGGCGATGGTGGGAGCATTGAAAAGTGATGCGAGCGGAAGGTGGCGGCTGAATTGTTTTTCAATTTCAGCAAACACCTTGACCGCCAGCAGGGAGTTCCCGCCCAGATCGAAGAATTTGTCGTGTCGCCCAATTGATGACAGACCCAGCACTCCGCGCCAGATCGCCGCGAGTCGTTCCTCTGTCGGCGTGGCCGGTGGATGTTTGCGACCATCGGTGACGACATCTTCCTCGCGAGGGGAGGGCAGTGCCTTCCGGTCCACCTTGCCATTGGGAGTAAGCGGGATTTTTTCGATCCGCACGAATGCCGCTGGCAACATGTAATCAGGAAGGCGGGATCGGGCGTGTTCACGCAACGCGGCGAGTGAGGTATCGGGCGCGGCGGTCAAATAAGCCACGAGGCGCTTGTCTTCCGCCTGATCCTGACGGGCGGTAACGACGGCTTGTTGGACGCCGGGGAAGGCTGCCAGAATACTTTCGATTTCACCCAACTCGATCCGGTGGCCCCGAATCTTGATCTGGTGATCAAGCCGGCCGAGGCAATCGATTTCACCGTCGGAAGTAATGCGCGCCAGATCGCCGGTCCGGTACAGCCTGCGGCCGGGTGCGAGGGGGTGTTCGATGAAACGGTCGGCGGTGAGGTCAGGGCGCTGGTGATATCCACGGGCCAGACCGTCGCCCCCGATAAATAGTTCGCCTTCCTGACCAACGGCCACCGGCTTGAGATCAGCGCCAAGAATGATCGTTTCGGTATTGTCGATCGGGCGTCCGACGGTGATCCGGTCAGCGCTGGTGATCCGATGACAGGTGGACCAGACGGTCGTTTCGGTTGGACCGTACATGTTCCACAACTCCGCACAGCGGGGAATCAGTTCGCGCGCCAAATCCGTAGGCATCGGTTCGCCGCCGCACAAAGCCTTGAGCTCCGCGCCACCGCGCCAGCCGGAGGCCAGCAGCAGCCGCCAGGTGGTCGGGGTAGCCTGCAGCAACGTCACGCCATGCCGGTTGAGTTCGGCCATGACGGCTTTTCCGTCGACCGCGGTTTCCCACGTGCCGATCACGACCCGGGCGCCGACGCTCAGTGGAAGAAAAATTTCCAGAACGGCGATGTCGAATGAAAGGGTGGTGAGCGCAAGGACGACATCGTCGGCCTGAAGACCAGGCGTTCGTCGCATCGAGTTGAGGAAATTCACCACGGCGCGATGCTCGATTTGAACGCCTTTCGGAGTACCGGTCGAACCCGACGTGTAGATCACGTAGGCGAGATTTTTGCCGGAAAAATCCGGCCGGGCGACGGGAGGTGCCGGGGGGAGAGGGGCGTCAATGAGGACTTGGGGCGTATCGCTTGCGGGGAGATCCGGTAACAGCGACCGTTCCGTGACCAACGCGACCGCGCCGGCGTCCTCCAGCATGAACGCAACGCGGTCCTTCGGATAAGCCGGGTCGATGGGCACGTAAGCGCCGCCTGCCTTGAGGATACCGAGGATGCCAATGACCATCTCAAACGAACGCTGGACGCAGAGGCCGACGAGAACGTTGGGTTTAACACCCAAAGTCTGGAGGTGCGCGGCCAAAATGTCGGCTCGTGCGTTTAGTTGCCGGTAGGTGAGGTGCAGGCCATTAAACACCACTGCCACAGCCGACGGCGTGTGGAGTGCTCTGACTTCAATCAGATGGTGCAGGCTTTGCATCTTATGGGGCGGAATGTGGGCTTTCCGGCTGGGAATCGGCGGCAATCCGTCTTTTCAATTCATCCGCGAGTTTTTTGACGAACGGTTCGATCAGCATGGCATGAGGGTTGGCCGTGACGACCACCGACTCCAAACGACCGGCAACGAGATCGCCCCAGCCCATCTGTGGATCCCGAAACGTGAAATAGTTTTTTCGTGGACGCAGCAGCACCACGTTACCGGCGAATGGTTGCGGGTTGTGGGCCGTGAGTGCGATGTGGTTCGCGTTTTGAACAAACGTTACGATTTGACCGCCCGCATCATCCGTCTCCCCATGCTGTTTTCGGCGGCGAAACATCGCCTGCCATTTGCCTTGGATGAGCTCGCGAAAGAGACGGAGTTTCTCGGCCAGATACACTTTTCGCTCAGCCATCGAAAGGTGCATCAGCGTATTCAGATGAAAACCGCCTTTTTGCAGCCAGATGCGGAAGCGGGCAAGCGCGCTTCCGCTGTAGTGCGATTTGCGGAGATTAAACGTGTCGAGCATGGCGACGAGCCCGACGGTTTTTCCCTGACGCGTGAGCAGCTGGGCAATTTCGTAGGCGATATTTCCACCCATGCAATAGCCGCCGAGGTAATACGGGCCTTGCGGCTGCGCTGCCACAATCTCGCGCAGATAAAGCTCAGCCATGTCCTCGACGCGGGTCTGGCTCTGGCTGCGACCGTCGAGGCCCTGTGCCTGCAGACCGTAGAATCTGACTTCGGGCGACATGTGCCGGGCCAGTTCGCGGTACAGCAGTACGTTGCCGCCTGCGCCGTGCACGCAGAAAAAGATCGGCCCATTGCCGTTTGCCTGGATCGGGACGAGGCATGACCACCGCGCCGTGCCGGCCCGGTTGTCGCGCAGTCGTTGCGCGAGGCCCCGCACGCTTGACGATGAAAGCAGGGTGGCCAGCGGCAGTCGTTGTCCAAAGTCCTTCTCGATTCGCGCAAAAAGTTTCACGCCCAGCAGGGAATGGCCGCCCAGGTCGAAAAAACTGCGACGGACATCCGTGACCGGCAGGCGAAGCAGTTCTGTGAACAGCGCGCTCAGCTTGGTTTCAGTCTCGTCTCGCGGCTCGGCGCCTTCGACACTGCCGGACAAACCGGAGTCGGACGCGGTTCGACCGGCGGGGTTGAACCATCGCGGATCTTTTAACACGCCATGATCGATCCGGCCGGTTGACGTCAGGGGGAACTTCGCGTGCACGACGATGTTGGCGGGCACCATATATCCCGGGAGACGTTCCGCGAGAAATGCCCTTAATTCTTCCGTTGTGACCCCTGCGTCGGTCACCGGAACCACATGCAAGGCCCAGCTCTCGTCGCTGTCCCGCGGGCCACGAACTGCACAGGCGCTCCACACCGAAGGGTGTTGGCGCACGGTTTCCGTGATCTCCTTGAGCTCGCTATTGTATTCATCGAGACGGGTGCCACGAGCAGCCTGGCCGGTCCACTCCAGCGAGCCGTCATTCCGTTCCTTCACCCATTCCCCTTCACGGTCGCGCGGGGCGACCGGAAGGTCCTGCCAGCGTGGGGCGGCGCGGAGGCGGCCGGGGACGCCATGCGGCACCGGGACGCCCCGACGGTCGATGAGTTGACATCTCCAACCCTCGATCCAAATGGCGGGGATCCGGCCGCCATCCTGATGGTCGCCGCTGCCTGCAGCCCGCAGGTTTTGCACCGCGACGGTCAGGCCGGTATCCCGGGATTGAAGACGTTGAACGACACGTGCGCGGAGCCCCCCCAGGGATTTTATGGCAGCCGGCGAAACGGGATCCCGATCGAGGGCCACCAAGCGGGCTTTTACGGAAACCGTGGGCCACGGGCTGTTTTTTCGCCGGACCATTTCCTCCCACCAAGCGCTCGGAAGGAGCAGTACCGAGGCGCTCGGGACGGGGGGCTGGTCGCAATCGGCATCGCTGATTACACTGGCCCCCCGCAGCCAGGCGGAAAGGATCTCCTCCCAGCCGGCCAGGCTGTGGACTGACGCGGTGGCGAGTACGCGGTCGCGTGCTTGTATCCGCAAAGCGGTTGCGACCGACTCGGCCTGCTGGCAAAGCGCCGTGATGGCGACGGGACCGACCGCCACCGGCTCGCTACCGAGATCATTGATCAGAACCAAGCCGCTCTTCAGTGGGCTTGCAGAAGGCGCGGGAATGCGGGTTTCAAGCTGCGGTGCGGAAATGGAGCCCGACAACACCCCATCGAGTTGGTCGACATCCGTGATCGCCGGTCGCAGCACGGCAATATGCCCCGCTTCGCAGACGGCGACCGCGCCCGCCAGGGCAAACAGTCGATTCTCGCTGGAAATTGCGATTCTCAAGGCGCTGCTCGCCCCGGTTACGGCAGGCATTTCTCTGATCCGTCCGGCAAAGGCCTGAAGCTCTCCCAGCGAAAGCTGCGCTTCGCGGTAAATCAAAACCGTTGCTTCAGGATTATTCCCAAACGCAGAAGAGATCCTGGCGAGCAAAGAAGTCTCTTTGACTGGCGGCGGGGGGATATCTTCCGGAAAGCCGACGGGCTTGGGGAGGTTTAGATCCAGATCACCAATCACGAAGTCAGTCTGGCGAATGGACGCCGCCAGGATCGCTTCGAGGTGACGGAGAGCACGCTCGATCGTATCGACGTCAAATAAGTCCGTATTGTATTCGAGCTGCAGCCGCACGCCCTCGGAACGTTCGAGAACCCCGAGCATCCATTCAAACATTGCGCCGGCGCTCGTAGAACGCAGGGGTGACAAATGGAGGCCCGGCATTTCCTGCGGCTGCATGAATGCCCTCTGAAATATGAAGTACGCTTGCAGCCATGGCACGCCACGATGCGAGCGTTCGCCGCGCAATTCTTCACCGATCAGTTCGAACGGATATTCCTGACGGGCAAAGTTTGCGAGCGAGAGATCCCGTACTTGGGCGAGCAATTCGCGGAATGTCGTCGTCGGATCGATCTTGAAGCGAAATAGCAGTGGATTCGCAAACAACCCGATCAAGCCTTCCAACTCCGTCTGATTTCGATTCGCCGCCGGTGAGCCTACGACGAAATCCTGCCGGCCCGAGTAACGATGCAACAGCAAAACGTAAGCCGAGAGATGCAGCATGAACGGTGTGACCTTTTCGCGCTGACAGACGAGGCGCAGCCCTTCAGCGATCTCCTGTGGCAGGAGGAGCGTATGGATGTGGCCGTTGAAGGTGGGCCTCGGACCACGCGGTCGGTCCGTCGGCAGATTGAGCACTGGCAATTCCGTCCCGAGGTGTTGCCGCCAGTAGGCCAGTTGTTCGGCTGCTTCCGCTCCCGCCAGCCAGTTTTTTTGCCAGACGGCATAATCGCCATATTGTAACGGCAGATCCTCCAGCGGAGGAGGATCGTCTTGAAAAGAACGAGTATAGTGTTCGGCCAGCTCCCGCAGTAGGACACCGTTCGACCAGCCATCGCAGATGATGTGATGCATGGTGAGCATCAGCAGGTGTTCTGTTGGAGAAAAAGAGGCGATGGTGGCGCGCAGTTGCGACTCCTTCGTGAGATCGAGCGTCTTGAGCGCTTCTGCTTGCATCAACTCACGGGTTGCTGCCGTCACTCTTTCCGAGCCCGACTCAGGCCGGTCAATCCAATGGATCGGGTGGCGGGTGAGGGGATGGACGATTTGTACCACGTCGTCACCTTCGGCCTGGAACGAACTGCGCAAAATCTCATGCCGGTGTACGACCGCGTCGAATGCTCCCTGGAATTTATTCCGATCCAGCTGCCCTTCCAACCGGGCGGCCAGGGGCATGTTCAACGCGGGATTACCCGGTGCGAGATTGTTGAGCGCCCAAAAGCGCTTCTGTCCTACCGTGGTCGGAAATGCGTAGATTTCGTCTTTGGTCGGAGTCGGTACGGTTGCGACAGTTTTTGAATCCACCATTTACCTCCACAGTAGGACGCTGGCTAAATCGCCAGGCTACTGGCTTGTTTCTTTCTTCGCTTTGAGCTTTTTCTTGATGTTATTCGCCCAGATTACCGGAGCCGAAATGCGATGGAGGCCGGACCTGAGGATTTCCATTTTCGTCTTTGGATTTCGTTTTGAGAACAAGCCCAACGACCGGATCTTTGCATTGTCGCGCCACTGGGATTTACCGGGAGGTGTCGGCTTCAATCCCACACGACGGAGCAGGCCGTTCATTTGATAGATGCGGGAAGTGATATCGAGTGGGTTCAGACAGAAATGAACGCCAAGAGCCACCGAGTAGCTGTTGCCGTTCTTGAACGCATGCGGAGCGCACGATGGATGATGCACGCCGGTTCCGGCGTTCAGGGCGTAGGTATGCGCCTTGGCCAGATTTTCCTCTTTGTATTTCGCTGCGCTCAAATACCCCATGTAATAGTTCTCGAGCTCATTTTCCGGAACTATGCTGCGGTCCCAGATGTTCGCCGTCCGGTTGCCGCGAGTCTGCAGGAGAAAGGTGGTTTCGTGATCGATGTGATAGGGAGTCACCGATTGGGGCGATGCCAGGAAAATATACGCGTCCTTGATCGAGATGTCCTTTTTAAACGCGCCGACCATATCCTCCACTTCATCGATGATCTGGTTCAGCAAGGCGTTGTATTCCGGATCGGACTGCACGCTGTAGAGAAGAACCCAGGAGCCTGATTTATCGAGGTTGGCGATCGCCTCGCCAACTTTGTCCATCTGCATTTTTTTCGGGATATCGCTCCACTTTGCATCGACGGGGGCGTTGTGGTTTTGCCAGAGAACACCCTTCGTCTCGCGATGTTCATCCAAAATCCGATTGGCCAGGGTTTGGAGGCGGGGAAGCTCGAAGAGGGGGTTTTTGTCCAGACTATGGGAAAACTGAAACGGGTTCTTGTTAAAGTTTTGCTGGAATGCGGCTTTATCCGATGTGAAGACTCGCGATGTGGTGGCACTGGCTTCCTTGACCGGCATGGTAGTGGTGTTCATGGAACGCTCCTGAATTTTCAGATTACGGGAATGATTGGGGAATGGCGGATTCCAGTCGTTTATTAAGAATGGAGGTCTGAATGAATAAGTGCATTTGCCCCTGAAAACTGGACCTCCAAATGCAATCTTCTTTGGTTACGCTTTTCAAGCTTTGCGGCTCGGAAAGACGGAATAATTGCCTCCGACTTTCGGCTAGTTTTTCGCTCTGAGGAAACTTCCGATTCCGATCAGCGATAGACCGAGGATCATCAGGTAGTATTCGCTGAATACGTGAAAAATGAACCACGGATGATCCCACGATGACTCGGTATGCACAAAATGGACCGTAATCGGCCCCGCCGCGAGAACGGGGAGGGAGAGCACGATGGCCCAAAAAACATAGAATCGAGCCTCTGATCGGGCAAAATTCCACAACGGCAATTTCTGATGGCGGAGGAAATGAATATAGGCGGCCAGCAGCACGAGCATTCCGCCGCCTGAGCTTACGAACCACAGGAGTCGTAGTCGATCAACCGTATGTCCGCCCATGGTAAAGGCGATTTCCCGCAGAAAATGTGATGTTTTAAGAAACCAACCGGTGTCGTGGGTAAAGCTGTCCCATATCAGGTGCAATACGATGCCGATTACCAGTGAAGCCGCACAAGCGAACAGCGATTCCTTTCGGGTTCCGCACAAAGGAAGCAATGCACCCCGGTGCGGTTGCGGGAGTTTTTCGGCCAAGGGCCCTCGCAACCTGAAAAAGAAAAACATCAATAACGCACCCAACGGCAGGCAGAAAATAGCACCCCCCAGGCAGGTATGGGAAAAGGTGCTCCATTCCCAGTCTTCCAAAACATATTCATGATACCGCACGGTCTCACCAAATAAAAACAACACCGTTTTCGAGAAGCGATTCAGGTCGTCGATTACATACGCAAGATCGGGGACGATGGAACCGATCAACAAGCCGGGTAAACTCAGGTATTGTGGACAAAGCCGGCGAAAAGGCAGCGCGGCGGCAGGATGGGCGAGAGGAAACGGCATCGAAAGCGAAAGGTTTGAAACTGATCGCCCAAAGACGAGTTTTTTGCCGGGAAACTCGCAGAAATCGGTGCGAAAATATAAAGGAGTGCGGTCTCATGAGACCGCTTTGAAAGCGGCGACGCGTTTGCCTCGCACGAAGGTGCGGGGACAATCGCCCCAGCGAAGGTTGGCGGACGGTCCCCGGGAAGACCGCACTCTTCAAACGGGGCATGCCGGCAGCAGAGAGACAACGGCGTCGCCCCACTCTTTCGTGCGACGCAAACACGCTGCCACCATCCCCGGCACTTTCGCTCAACTCTGTTTCACGGGGGCCGGACGGCGGAACTGGTCGCGAGCCGCTCGCGTAATGGTCGACCGCGCTTCGGCTGGTTTTTCCTGGGCGCCGTTCGCGGAGCCGAGCGATTGGACGATCGCTCCGATTGTCCGGTGTTGGAAAAAATGACGGGGCGTTAGTGCCAGGCCTGCTTGATTTGCACGATTGGTGATGCGGAAGCTCAACAATGAGTCTCCCCCGAGTTCAAAGAAATCGTCTTCGACGCCAACCTCAGCAACGCCGAGTACCTCAACCCAGATGCTGGCGAGTTTTCGTTCAAGGTCGTTGCGAGGTCCAATGGTCTCCTTCCTGGCGACCGTCGCGCGTTGCGTGGGTGCGGGAAGTGCCTTGCGGTCGACTTTCCCGTTCGGGGTCAAAGGCAGCGACGACAACACCATGAAGGTTGCGGGCACCATGTAGTCGGGCAGTCGCGAGCTAAGGTGTGCGCGGAGTTCGCCGGCAAGTCCATCTCCGGAGGCAACGGTCATCGGAGCATTCGCCAGTTTGGACAAATCGGCGCCAGCTGAGGCCGTGGATGGAAATGCTGCGACGCCTTCCTGATCATTACGCACAAATACCGCGGTCATTGTTCCCGTGGCACCATCGCCTTCCCAGCGAATGCTCGCACGGTAACCGAGTTCGGTGGCGAGTGCATAAAGTTCCTCGGAATCGGCGCCCCCGGTGGGAGCTGCGAGTTTCAACGCACTTAACGGCGTCGAACCTGCCGCGGTGCGCACCGCTTCCCGCAATGCAATGACCGGTTGCAGACGGGCGTTCGGAATTGCGTTCAGTCCGAGCACGGCGGGTTTTGCGGCGAGAAGTTCGCGAACGCGTGCGTTGCTTCCTGCGTCGCGACCCCAGTCGAGCCAGTTGGCGGGCGTTAGCGTCTTTACGGCTTTGCCGATGTGCAGCACGGCGTCATAGTGGAACTGGGTCGTTTCGTTGACGATTTTTCCACGGCGCAGGAGAATCTCAACGTGGGCAACGCGGGGGAGGCGTGCGGCGAGGACTTCGAAAAAGGCGGGATCGGCTGAGAGTTCATTTTCCTGGTGAAGGCGCTGGCGGACGCGTTCGCGCAGTCCTTCGATCGTGGTGCCCTGGGGAGCGCGTTCGAGCTGTGCCCCGGTATGGAAGGTTTCCAGTAGCGAGTAACCCTGGATGTCGCCGAGGAACACCCGGCCACCGTCGCTGGCGGTGGCGACCGCTCCTTCGACCACACGAACGAGATAGTCGGCGGAGGGAAAGTACTGGGCGACGGAGTTGATGATTACAGTGTCGAACGCGGCTGCCCCGAGACCGGTGAAATCTTCCGCGCCGCGCACGAACAGTTTCACTTGAGGCAGGGTGTTTTTCGCTTTCAACGCCTCAATGGCGGGCGCGGCGATGTCGGACGCCCAGTAGGTTTCGCTGGCGGGGGCGAGGCGATTGAGCAATTGGCCGGTGCCGCAGCCAATTTCAAGCACGCGGCGGGGTTTGAACGAGGCGATGCGTTGCACCGTGGTATCGATCCACTCGCCGACCTGGCCGGCGGCATCCTTGATGCCAGTCCAACCTGTAATGACCGCGTCGATACTTGCGGTGTTCTTGCCGTCGGTGTCCTTGATGGCCTGCGAAAAAATCATTTCCCATTGCTCACGCCAATGCGTGGTGGCGTCGGTCGCCGCCTCCGCCTGACGTGGGACGATGTAGCCGACCAGTCGCTTGGCTCCGCCGTCCTCGCGCGCCGAAACCACTGCCTGGGCGACTGCCGGGTGTTGTTCGAGCAGGGCTTCGATTTCGCCGAGCTCGATCCGGAAACCGCGGATCTTCACCTGAAAATCGAGGCGGCCCAGGCACTCGATGGTTCCATCAGAGCGCCAGCGGGCAAGGTCACCGGTGCGATACACGCGAGCCCCCGCTTTACGGCTGAAAATGTCGGGTACAAATTTTTCCGCCGTAAGTTCCGGTCGTTTTAAATACCCGGTGGCGACGCCATCGCCGCCAATCAGGAGTTCCCCGGGAATGCCAACCGGCTGGAGCTGCATCTGACCGTTGACGATGTAGGTTTGGGTATTGTCGATTGGCCGGCCGATCGAAACGGGACCTTCACCGGAGGCGAGCTGCGTGGTCGTTGACCAGATGGTTGTCTCCGTCGGACCGTACATATTCCAGATCGACCCGCACAGCGGAACCAACTGGTTTACCAGTTCGCGTGGCACCGCTTCGCCACCGATCAGAATCTTGAATTTGGAATTTCCCTTCCAACCGGCTTCGAGGAGTAAACGCCAGGTGATGGGTGTCGCCTGCATCATCGTGGCACCGACGGTCTGCAGTTCGCTGCGCAATAAATTGCCGTCGGTGGTGGTGTCGCGCGTGGCGATCACGACCGTCGCACCGCTGGTGAGGGGCAGATACAATTCGAGTGCGGCGATGTCGAACGAAAGGGTCGTCACCGAAACGAGCACGTCGTCTGCCATGATGCCCGGCTCGCGGCGCATCGATGCGAGAAAGTTAACCACGGCACGATGTGGAATCTGTACACCCTTTGGACGACCCGTTGAGCCGGACGTGAAAATGACGTAGGCGGCATCCTCGCCACCGGATACGCCGTTGTTGGCTGCTGCCAATCCGGTGTTTGTCCCCGGTTCTCGCTGTGGCGAAACCGAGGCAAAGGTTTTGTCGATCAACACGACCTGCGCGGAATTTGGCGAGAGCGTGTTCGCGAGAGACGATTGCGTTACGATGATCGGCATCGCGGCGTCTTCGACCATCCCGGTCAGGCGTTCAGCCGGGAACGCCGGATCCATCGGCACGTAAGCGGCACCTGATTTCAAAATGCCAAACAGGCCCACGACCATTTCTACGGACCGTTCCACATACAATCCGACCAGCGCGCCCGGTTTGGCTCCGAGCGAACGCAGATGGGTCGCGAGCGCGTCGGATGTCTGATTGAGCTCGGCGTAAGTCAGCGCGCGATTGCCGCAACGGACGGCTGTTTTTGCGGGGGATTTGGCGGCTTGTTCGATAAACAAACCGTGCAGACTTTGCTGGCGGGAAAAATCGCGGACGGGGCCGCTCACGCGTTGGATGGTTTCTGCGGAAGTGACGTCGACCAGCGGCAGTTGGTCGAGGGTTGTTTGCCCGCCGGCAATAATGGCTTCGACCAGTGTTTCAAAAGCTTCGAGCCAGTGACGGATCGTGTCGCGATCGAAAAGGTCGGTGTTGAACTCGCACTCTACTTCGAGCGAATTCTCCTGCTGCACGAGGTTGAAGAACAACTCAAAGTTTGTGAATTGCTTGGGGTTCGCCTCGACGTGAAACTCCAGGTCCTTGAATTTAAGGAGATCGAGCCCCGATTTATCGATGTTGAACATCACGGACACCAGCGGCAGGCGGCTGGTGTCCCGTGGCAGTTTCAATTTTTGCACCATCGTGCCGTACGTCATCTGCTGGTGATCGTAGGCATCCAATACGTGCTGCTGTACGCCCTTGGCAAAAGTCGTGAAGGGTGCGGTGCCCGCGGGTTTGAGGCGCAGGGGAAGAAAGTTGAGGCAATGTCCGACGAGTTCGCTGCAACCGATCATCGTCTGGCCCGCCGCGGGAATGCCGATGACGACGTCCTCCTGGCCGGTGAGTCGATGCATCAACGTCGCGAAGGCACTGAGCAGCGTTGTGAACAAGGTGCCGCCCAGTTGTGGGGTGGCCTTTTTGAGCCGCGCGAACCGTTCCGGCGACATTTTGCGCGACTCCATCGCCGCCGCGTAGGTCTTGACGGGCGGACGTGGGCGATCGGTGGGCAGTTCGAGGACAGGTGCGCCGTCTTTGAATTGTGCGAGCCAGTAATCGACTGCCTCGCTGAAGCTGGCGCTTTTCTTGTCCGCTTCGAGATATCGCGCGTAGTCGGCGAACGACATGGCAGGAGGAAGCAGCGGGATGCGATCGGCCGAGAGCGCGTTGTAGGTTGCGCACAATTCCTGAAAGATCATCCCGAATGACCATCCGTCGCATACCATGTGGTGCGCGGTGAAGATCATCGCCGTGCGGGTTGGGCTGAAACGCACCAGTTTCAGCCGAAGCAAGGGGCCTTCGAGCAGGTTGAAAGCGGTGTCGGTTTCGGCACGTTGAAGTTCGTCGAAACGGGTTTTCTGCTGTGCTTCGGGCAAGCTGGTCAGATCCTCGATCGGAATGCTCAATTGTTTCGGAGCATCATTGAAGAGTTGGTGCTCCCCGTCCGGGCTGAACGTGCTGCGCAATGCGGGATGACGTTCGATCAGCTGAAGCAGACTGCGTTCAAGAACCGGCACATTCAAATTTCCATCGAAGTGTACGACGCTGGCTTCGTTGTAAGCACAATTGGCTTCATCACCCATTTGTACGGAAAAGAAAATTTCCTTCTGGGCTTCTGTCATCGGTCCCACGTCGATGCGCGGAAATTCCCCGGGACCCGTTCCGAGCGGGGCGGGACGTTCGATGCCTCCAGCGCCGATCGGAAGGAAACCGCCTTCCTGCATGTCGGCGATCGCATCCTTGAAAATATAAATGATCCGATCGAAATCCTCGTCGGTGTGTGCGAGGGTGAAAACGCACGGACGGCCCTCCCAGACGTGCAGGCCTTTCTCGCGCAGGAAAAACCACAACAGGCTGCCGTATTTGATGTCGGGCGGATAATCGATCATCGCGACCGCACTGAAATGCGGGACGCGCACCGGCACCTGCACGCGCTCAAGATAATCATTCAGTACACGGCACATGCGGCCGAGCCGGTCGGCGAGCGTCTGCTGCAGGCGCGGTCCTTCCTGCTTCAAACGCTTGAGCACCGCCGCCGCTGCGGCCATCGCCAAGGGGTGCCGCACAAACGTGCCGGCGAAGAACGTCATCCCGACTTCGGGGAATGAATCGTCGCCGTAATTCCACTGACCGCCGTCAAGCGCGTCCATGTACTTGGCGGAACCGGCGAGCACGCCGATCGGCATGCCGCCGCCAACGACCTTTCCATAGGTGGCCATGTCGGCTTTGATGCCGAAATACGCCTGTGCGCCGCCCGGATGGCAGCGGAAACCAGTGACGACTTCGTCGAAAATCAGCGCGATGTCCGTGCGCGCGGTGATCGCGCGCAGCTCGTGCATGAATTCTTTCGGCACCAGCTCGGGGTGTCGGCTCTGCACCGGTTCGAGCATGACGCCGGCGATTTCGTTCGCGTGTTTTTTGATGATTTCGAGGGATTCAGGCGCACCGTACTCGAGCACCAGGATGTTCTCGGAAAGATTCGCGGGCATGCCGGGAGCGATCGGCTGGCTGCGATATTCGCCGTTGATCCATGCGCTGCGGACGAGGACTTCCTCGAACATGCCATGGTAGTCGCCCGTGAAATAGACGATGCGTTTGCGACCGGTGACCGTGCGCGCCAGGCGCATCGCCGCCATCACCGCTTCGGAGCCGGTGTTGCAGAACGCCGCGCGGTCCATGCCGGTAAACTCGCAGACCAGCTTTGCGACCTCACCGGCGATGGCGGTTTGGGGTCCGATTTCGATGCCCGTGTCGAGCTGCCGCTTCACCGCTTCCGTGATCCAATCGGGCGAATGGCCGAAGAAATAGGTGCCGAAGCCCATGGTGATGTCGATGTACTCGCGATCGTCGAGATCCCAGACCTTCGAGCCTTTTGAGCGCGCGGTGACGATCGGGTAAATCATTTCCTTCCAGTTCGCCTTAAAGCCGGAAACGGCGCGCGGATCGGCAAAGTGTTTGCGGTTCTCTGCAGTGAAGGCTTTCGATTTTCCGGTTTTCGCAATGGTGCGCGCGATCAATGCGTCGAGTGCTTTTTGCTGACGATCCGTGAGGCCGCCTTTTTCCCCTTTCTCGACTGGTTTGTAGGGACCGAAGCGCTTGAACTGACCTCCGGCACCGCCGCTGCTTTGCGGCGAAGGAGGATTGGCATTGGGCCACTTCACCACCGACAGGGCATCGCGGGCGGGAGTCGCCGGTGCGGGAGGGGCAGCCGGGGCTGCTGCTGGACGGCTTTGTGCGAGTACCGCCTGCATCAACTGCATTTGATTCGCGAGGAGCATCTCCAAAGGCGAACCGCCTCCGGCGGGAAGCGGCGCCATCGCTGCCGGAGCCGCTGTCGTGACGGGGACTGCGGGAGCGGCCGCAACCGGTGCTTCAGCGGGAAGATTTTGATCCAAATAGGCCGCGAGCGTCTCGACCGAATTCAGTTCGCTGAGCATCTGGCGGAAGGTGATCTTTAATCCGAAATTTCCCTGGAACGCCTGGCTGGCCTGCGTGAGGAACAGCGAATCGAAGCCGAGCTCCATGAATGACGTCGTGTCGCTGTCGATCGCGATGCCGGAAAGTTCCTTGATGGTCGCGCGGATTTGGGCGGCGAGTGTGGCACGACGTTGCGGATTGGCGGATGAACTGGAGGGAGTCATGGCGATAGAAGAGGAGTCGGCAGGAACGGTCGTAGAAATTTCTGGGACGGGTTGGACGGGTTCAATCAGCCCCGGCATGGCGGTGGCGCCACCGGTGTTCGCCACTGCAGGGCGGGTATCTGTGCGCGGTGCTGGCTCTGGCGAAACCGAGGTGGAAGGCTCAACCCAGAAGCGTTTTCGTTCGAAAGGATAAGTCGGCAGTGGCAGTCGGCGGCGTGACTCGTGACGGTAAAAACCCGTCCAATCGGGTTTGGCTCCCGCAACCCAGAGGCCTCCAAGAGTGGCGAGCAGGGTGTCGAGATCGCGCCCGCGTTCGGGCGTTGCCGGAAGCGACGGAAAAATTTTCAACCTGGCGGCCGTGGCGGGATGTTGTCGCGCGAGTGGTCCGAGCGTCTGGCCGGGACCGATTTCCAGAATCAGGTTTCGTTCGTCGCCGACGACTTTCTCGATCGCGTCGGCAAAACGCACGGTGTGACGGAGCTGGCGTGCCCAATAGCCGGGGTCGTTGATTTCTGAGCTGTTGATCTCCTGGCCGGTACAACTCGAAATCCAACGCAGTTTCGGCAGGTGGCGAATGGTGCGTGCGGCGATTTCGGTGAACGGCGCCACCATCGGCTCCATCATTTCGGAGTGAAACGCGTGTGAAGTGGCAAGAAGTCGTGCGCCCTTTTTCTTTTCCTCCAAAACTTTTTGGAAGGCCTGCAGGATTTCCGTCGGGCCCGACAGCGTGGTGATCACCGGGCTGTTGATCGCGGCGACGGCAACGTGGGCCGGCAGTAGCGGAGTCAGTTCGTCCACGCCCATCCGCACCACCATCATCGAGCCCGCGGGAAGCGCTTGCATGAGCTTGGCGCGGGCCGCCAGGAGCGCGAGCGCATCGTCCAGAGTGAAAGTTTCTGCGAGGACGGCCGCGACGTATTCACCAATGCTGTGGCCGATGACGATGGCGGGCCTGATGCCCCATGACATCCAAAGCGTGGCGAGGGCGTACTCGACCGCGAAGATCGCGGGCTGCGTGACCCACGTTTCATTGATCCGGGTTTCTGCCGCCGCACGTTCTGCCGCGTCAGGATAAAGCACGTGACGCAGGTCGAGTCCGAGATGGCTCCGTAAAATTTCCGAGCACCGGTCAATCGCCTCGCGAAACGCCGGTTCGGTCTCGTAGAGGTCGCGCCCCATGTCGACGTATTGCGATCCCTGCCCGGGGAAAACAAACACCACCTGCGTTTCTGCAGCAGCTTCGCTGCCGTATTTTGGTTTGGTGTTCTCTTCGCGCAGTTTCGCCACGGCTTCGGCGGAATTTTTTGCGACGACCAGTGTGCGGTGGGGAAATGCCTTTCGGCCGCGCTGCAGGGTGAACGCGACATCCGACAGCGCAGTCGCGGGATGCGCCTCAAGATGATTCGCGAGATTTTCCGTCATGCGGCGCAGCGCGGATTCCGTGCGTGCGGATAGGATCAGGAGTTGGCTGTTTCGCGACGGGCTCGTGGCAGTGGGGAGGGGTGCTTCCTCGATGATTGCGTGTGCGTTGGTGCCGCCGACGCCAAACGCACTCACGCCGGCGCGCCTCGGGTCGGGGCCGCGTTTCCATGCCAGCACCTTGTCCACGGGATAAAACGGACTGCCCGCAAAATCGATGCGTGGATTCGGCTGCGAGAAATTGAGCAGCGCCGGAATCTGTTCGTGCTCGAGTTGCAGCACGGTTTTCATCAGGCCCGCGACTCCGGCCGCCATGTCGAGATGCCCGATGTGCGTCTTGGCGGTGCCGATCGCGCAAAAGCCCTTTTTGTCTGTCGTGCGCTGAAACGCCTGAGTAAGCGCAGCGACCTCGATCGGATCGCCCAACGGAGTGCCCGTGCCGTGGGCTTCGATGTAGCTGATCGATTCCGCCTTCACACCGGCGGCGGCGTGCGCGAGGCCGATGACTTCTGCCTGGCCGTCGACACCTGGCGCCGCGTAGCCGATGCGTGCGGCGCCATCATTGTTCATCGCGGCGCCGAGAATCACCGCGCGAATGTGGTCGCCATCCGCGATCGCGTCGGAGAGGCGCTTTAGTACCACCACGCCGGCCCCGCTGCCGAAAACCGTTCCGCTGGCGCCGGCATCGAATGACCGGCATCTGCCGTCCTGGGACACCATGCCGTCGGGTTGGTACAGGTAGTCGCGTTTCTGCGGGAAGGTGATCGATACACCGCCGGCCAGCGCCATGTCGCACTGATATGTGAGCAGGCTGTAATAGGCGTGAGCGGTGGCCACCAGCGAAGTGGAGCAGGCGGTCTGGATGGTAACGCATGGTCCGCGCAGGTTAAGCTTGTGCGCGACGCGCGTCGTCATGAAATCCTTGTCGTTGCCAAACAGCGTATCGTAACTTCCGCCCGGATACGAAGCAGCAAAGGCTGGAGCGAAGCCCGGCTGCGAGGCGATGTTATAAAGAAGATAGGTGTTGAGGCTTAGCCCTGCATAGAGGCCGATCAACCCCGGATACGATTCCGAATCGTAGCCGGCGGATTCGAGCGCCTCCCACGCGCATTCGAGGAAAATGCGGTGCTGCGGATCCATCAATTCCGCCTGTTTCGGGTAAATGCCAAAGAAAGCGGCGTCGAAAAGATCCTCGTTCGCCAGTACTGAACGCGCACGAACGTAGCTCGCCGCATTGCGCGGATCTTTTTTAGCCAGCGAGATATCGAGTTCCTCCGGCGTGAACACGGAAATGCCACTCACTCCATTGATGAGGTTGCGCCAGAATTCCCCGAGGTTCGCGGCGCCGGGCAGGCGACCGCTCATGCCGATGATGGCGACCGCTTCCGCGGGTGGATTGGGAGAATCGTTCGTCACGCCATCCTTTTCTTAAAACGATCGAAGGCGGCGCGGCGAAGCGGGGCGCGGTCGGTCGGCGTTTCGGCGGGAGAGATGGGTGCGGCCGTTTTTTGCAATTGTTCGGCCAGGCGCCGGATGGAAGGAAAGCGGAACATTTCCGTGAGGGGAAGCGTCAGCCCCCGTTCGCGGCGGAGGCGCTCGTGGACTTTCGTCACGAGCAGGGAATTGGCCCCAACGTCGAAAAAACTGGCGGCTACGTCGACCGGATGACCGAGCACACCCTCCCATGCATCGGCGAGCATTTTTTCGGTGTCGTTGCGCGGGAGTTCAAGCGGTTTGCCGGGTCGCGTGCCGCTGGTGGTCTCTGGAAGTTTGGCGCGATCGACTTTGCCGTTGGGGTTGAGGGGCAACTGCTCCAGAAACATCCATCCACCCGGTGCCATGTAGTCCGGCAGGCGTTGCGAGACGTGCTGCCGGAGGTCGGATTCAGTCAATGACTGGCCATCTCGTTTCACGACATAGGCGGACAATTGCAGATTCGCGAAAGAATCTCTCCACGCTTTCACGGCGCAATCGCGCACCGCGGGATGGAGGCGGATGGCGGTTTCAATTTCGCCGAGTTCGATGCGATAGCCGCGCAGTTTTACCTGGGCATCCTTGCGGCCGAGAAACTCCACGGTGCCGTCCGGCAGGCGGCGCACCTGATCGCCTGTGCGATAGAGCAGCGATCCATCCGCCGCGAATGGATTACGGATGAATTTTTCCGCCGTCAGTTCCGGGCGTTTCCAGTAGCCGAGCGCAACGCCCTGGCCGCCGGTGAGTAATTCGCCTTCGTCGCCGTCACTGACCTCGCGCATTTGTTCGTCGACGATGTGAATGGTGGTGCCATGGATCGCACGTCCGATCGGCACGCTCCGGCCGTCGGGAAGATCGCGGGGGATTTGATGACAGCAGGTGAACGTCGTGTTCTCGGTGGGGCCGTATCCATTGATCAATTGCGTGCCGGGAAGCCCAGCCAGGGCGCGTCGGATATGGGTGACGGAAAGCACGTCGCCGCCACAGAGCAACTGGCGGACCGGCGCGAGATCCGGGAGGCGTTCCTCGACCATCACATTAAAAAGGCCGGCGGTGAGCCACATGATCGAGACGGGTGCGGCTTTAATGATCCCGCCGATTTGCGCGAGCGAGGTTTGACCGGGCGGGGCGATTTCCAGCCTGGCGCCATTCAGCAACGCTCCCCAGAGCTCAAAGGTCGAAGCATCGAACGAGATGGGCGCCAGGAGCAAAAACACATCATCGGGTGAGACGCGAAAAAAGTCCGCGTCGCGCACCAGGCGGATGATACCGCGGTGGGGAATGGCGACTCCTTTGGGTGTTCCCGTGGAACCTGACGTATACATCACGTAAGCCAGAGCATCCGGTGAGCGTAGTTCGGACGATTCAGGACCAGCATGACGCCGTTCTGCAGGATGCCCGGTGAAAGGGTCGATGGTGATGACGTGGGTGATTCCTGACGGCAGGCGGTTTCGCAGGTGCGGCTGGGCGATCACCACGGTCGCACTGGAATCGCGGTTAATGAAGTCGATGCGATCAGCCGGATACTCAGGATCGATGGGGACGTAGCCCGCCCCCGCGCGCAGAATACCGATGATTGCCGCGACCAGTTCGAAAGATCGTTCCATGAACAAGCCGACAAGCGAGCCATGAGTCACACCCGCGGCCTTCAAGCGGCTGGCGATTTCCGCGGACCACGAATCCAATTGCCCGTAGGTCACTTGGTTCGTCCCCATCGAAAGAGCGATGCGATCCGACGCGTGGCCGGCATACCATTCGAAAATCGAATGGACGCTTGAAAACTCACCTCGTGGAAGTGAATTATTCATCAGTCGTTTCCGAAGCGGTTAAAGTCGGCGTACACGCGTGAATTTCCTCTAAATACGACACCGTGCCCCGATGCCACTGTCAAGCAAGCGTGCGTCGGGAAAAGGTGTTTTCAGCCTATTTTAAACTGCTGGAGGATTGCGGGTTAAGGTACTTCAAAACATAGCCGAACGGCCACTTGTTCCGCTGGAAATCTCATCCGAAATAACGAGGGCAAAAGCTGAGGGTGGCTCGTCGGCGCAGGGGTGCGGCGACATGTCGCCGCTTTGAAGGGGTCTGATGAGACCGCACTCCTTGAGGGGGTTCGCGGAACCGCACTTCTGGAGATCTTTTTTCACATACCTTGCTGCTCTGTTACTTTCTGCTGTTTGTTGTTGGAAAAAGCGTTTGTGATGGTTCTGCAGCGGGCCGACTTTGGAATTTTCAATGTCGCTCAGAAACCTGATCGACACCCGCTGGCTTTGCACCCAACCCCAGCCACGCCTGTGAACGCTGTTTTGATTTGGAACGAAATAGATGCTGACGACTATGCGACCCATGAACGAAGTCTCGGCCTGAAAATTTCACGAATCGATGATGTGTCGTGGCGACGCGTGCGGCCTTTTTTCTACCGGCCGCTTTGTGCCCTGCAGGAAATCGTTCCCGGCACCGTAAGCGGACCAGTCGCATCGAGCTTCGGCGCCTATCAACACGCAGTTCCGGCGGGCGCATGCGCGAATTCGCATCTCAACTATCTCGTATTTGACCGGCTGTCCTCGTATTCGCTCGGGAGCTTAAATTCTGAGCGGCGGCGGCGGATCAAACGGGCGACTGGCGCGTTTGCGATAAAGCGTTTGGTCGATGTCGAAAAATTCAAACGGGAAGCTTACCCTGTCTATTTGGATTTTGTCCGGCGCACCGGTTATGCCGTGGGTGCGCATCGGCAGGGCGAAACCGGCTTTGCGCGTTGGGCCGAAAATCTTTTTCAGCTCAGTGGATTGATGATATTAGGTGCGTATCGTGAAGGCGTGTTGGCGGGCGTGAGCACGTCCTTCCGGCACAGAAACACGCTGTCTTGTGCCACGCTGATCTGTGCGGCCGATTCCCTGGCGTACCACCTTCCGGACCTGATGCTGCACGTGATTCGCGAGAACGCGGCGAGGTGTGCGGGCCTTACAGAGATATTTCCCGGAATGTATCACGGGAACACGAGCCTGGATGCTTTCTACTTCGAGCGCGGAGCGCGCATCCTGCGCAAACCCGCCTGGCTCCAAATGAACCCCATCGGGCGTTCTGTCCTCAACGCGCTGCGCCCTGAAATTGTGCGCCAACTGCTGGGCGAGCTTACTGCCGAAGAAATGAAACGTACCACCGGACAGGGTGTTGACCGTCACCGCGCAGAAGGTGAACCCGTGGCAGGCGCGGCCGCCCCATGGAGTGCAGCGACGTGTTTGGAGGAGTGCGGCGACACGTCGCCGCTTTGAAAGCGGTGTGAGACCGCACTCCTATCTGAACGCCGCGAGACCGCACTCCTTGGGGACAAGGGCTATTTGCGATCGGACGTGGCTTTCGATATTTGCGGTATGCCCGTGAGTGTCAGCCGGTCGACAACGTCCAGATAGACGTCCCGCATGGTCTCCCAGGAATTCGCTTTGGCGTAAGCGTAGCCCTGCTGCGAAAGTTGGTGGCGGTAGTCGGGATTTCGCAGCACCTCCCGCACGGCTCGCGCGAGATCCTCCGGATTGCCTGATTCGAAAAATGCCGCGACAGAATCGTTGAAATAGAGGCTGTCGATCCGTGTACGGGACAACACGACCGGCAGAGCTTGCGACATGAACTCCATGATTTTCGTACTGTAGGCCTGGTCGCCGAAACCATCGGCGCGCTTCGGTACGACACCGATGTCGGCATTGGCCATCAGCTCTGGAATCCGGTCGAGTGGCACGCTGTCGAAAATCTTCACGCGATCGCCGAGGGCGAGCGTCTCGGCCAGTTTCTTCAAGATGGGCACGGAGGGTCCGCGACCATAAATATGAAGTTCAATATTTGGGAACTCACCGACAAGTTTCGCGAGTGCATTGACGGCGATGTCGAGGCCTTGGTGATGATTGAGCGTGCCGGGATAAATCAGGACAATGCGGTCATCGGTGCGCGCGCGCGTGCGTTTGCTGAACAGGTCCAGATCCACGTTGTTGACCAGCGCGGTCAAGCGATGAACGGGCACGGCACGGTCCGTCAGGGTTTTCTTCCAGATATGATTCGCGATGATGACGTGGTCGGCAAACCGACAGGACCACTTTTCGATCTTCCTCAGGCAACCGGCGAGGAAGGAGCTCCCATCTCCCTTTACGAACTTGGATTCGTAGAGTTCCGGCACGATGTCATGGATATCGAGGATGATTGCCGTGCCGCGCAGCTTCAGTCGCACACCGGCGAAGACCAGGAAATCCGGGATATTATGTACGTGAAACAAATCGCAACCCTTGGGAAGATGTCCGGGGCCAAGGTGACGAAGGGCCTTGAAGAAAAAACGCGTGAGCCGCCAGGCAGGAAGCCATTTGCCCGCTTCACGATGTTCCCTTGACTGCAATCGCAGGACTTTCACGCCGTTGACGGTTTCCCATTGGCGCGATCGCACCTGCTCATCCGTGCCCAGCGCAAAAATCCTTACTTCGTCGCCGCGTTGCACGAGGGTTTCCGCGTAACGACGAACGCGGTTGTCACTGTTGTAGTAGCTGTACGCCAGCATGGCGACCTGACGCGACGGACGTGCCTGCTTCGGACGGAACGGGCGGCAATACGCGGCGACTTCCCGCGGCAAAGCGGCCCAGTAGCGACCGGCATACTCCGTGCGCACGTGTTCGAGGAAATCTCGATAGTATTGCACGGGAAATTCAAACGCGCCCGGCTTGGCACCCGGCATCGCCATATAGTCAGGATGCGTGTCGAGCATGGCCATGGCACCCTTGTCGGCGAGCCAGCGAATTTTTTGCTTCCAGAAATCGATGCCCTTTTGCTGGAGGACGACAAAAAGATTGTAGTCCTGAACGAGGGTGTAGGGGAGCTCGATGTATCCGTCACGAGAGGAGTGAGGCGATGCACTGAAGAGTGCGGTTTCGTGAGACTCCTTTAAAAGCGGCGACGTGTCGCCGCAGTCCTGTGAGCGCGAGACCGCACTCCTTAAGGCATCCGCTTCTGGATCCGGCTTGGGGACCCAGAATGGAAATATCGTTTGGGCTGCGTCAGGCTGCGGCTCAAAGGGATCGACGTCGAAGGTCGATGCGTCGTACTCGATGTCGAGATCGTGCAGCCAGTCGAGCTTGTGCAACATGAATCCCGCGCGAAATCCCACGGCGCCCCATTCCTTCAACTGACGGTTTATTTCATCGGAGTGTTGCCGGAAAATTTCGCGTGAGCGGAAGAGTTTTCCATCGTGGCGGTAGTCGTGCACCCCGATTTCGAAGCCGTTTTGGCCGAGCCAGGACAGCAGTTCGGATGGGACTTTATAGTCACCGTCCGGAATGAAGTTAAACGAGGAACGGAAACCGTATTCCATTTCGATTTCCGCCAGCTGACGGCACCGGTCCAAGCCGCGCTGTCCTTCAACATCATGACTCAAAACCACGGCAAATTGCTTGCCCTGCGGCCATCCCGGCCAGTCTTGCGGAGCTTTTCCGGCGGGCTCGTAGATAGGCCAGATATCCCGTGATTTTTTCAGGATGGGTTTCGCGCGCCAACGTCGCATGGCCAGACGGAGTTTTCCGGGAATCAGAGGTTTAACTTTATAGTACGCGCGGTTCAGCATGAAGAGAATGGTGGTTTGCGTCGGCGAAGCCCGGTCGGCCTTGAAAAAAGACACTTCAACTAAACGTCATGGCGCGCATCTGTCATTAACAAGCTTCGCCAAAGCCAAAAAAAGGGCCGAAAGTAGGAGGCGCGAGGCAGGAGTGTGGTCAGGAAGGAGCGCGGTCTCACGAGACCGCTGCTTTAAAAGCGGCGACGTGTCGCCGCACTCCGGCATGCGAGGCAAACGCACGCGTAGAATGATACCGCCGCTGGTTTGCGCGGCGCTACAAAGGAGTGCGGTCTCATGAGACCGCTTTGAAAGCGGCGACACGGCGCCGCACACCCTGGGCCGAGGCAAACACGTCGCCGCGCACCTTAGCGCCGCCGCACTTGGGCTTACGCCTTCCAGACTTGGCCAGGTTTCGCTTTGATGGAAACCATGGCGTTACGGGTGTCGATGATGCACGAAGCCCAATCGGCGAGCTCTTGGTAATTTACCGAGGCATGATTGGTGGCGAGAAGCACCGCATCGAAAGAGCCGATCGTTTCCTTGTTCCAAGCGACAGACTTTGTGCCTGCCCAGTGCGGATGTTCACGGGTGGGGCGAACGACGGGCACGTAGGGATCGTAGTAGGAGACCGAGGCGCCGCGGGCGTTCAACTTGTCCATCAAAACATAGCTGGGAGATTCGCGATCATCATCGACGTTTGGCTTGTAAGCCAGACCCAGCACCAAGACCTTGCTGCCTTTCACTGATTTGCTGCGGTCGTTCAGCGCGTCAGCGAGGCGATGAATAACGTGCTCCGGCATAGCGGTGTTGATTTCACCGGAAAGCTCAATGAAGCGGGTGTGCTGACCGTATTCGCGGGCCTTCCACGTCAGATAAAACGGATCGATGGGAATACAGTGACCGCCCAAGCCCGGGCCGGGATAAAATGCCATGAAGCCAAAAGGCTTCGTCTTGGCTGCGTTGATTACTTCCCAGACGTCGATGCCCATGGCGGCGTACACCACCTTAAGTTCATTGACCAAGGCAATGTTCACACCGCGGAAGGTGTTTTCGAGGAGCTTGGTGGCTTCTGCGACGCGGCAGGAGGAAACGGGAACAAGAGTCTTGATGGCAATCGAGTAGAGCGCGACGGCTTTTTCCAAGCAGGCGGGCGAGTAACCTCCGACGACTTTTGGGATCGTGGCCACGACGCTCTGAGGATTGCCTGGATCTTCACGTTCAGGGGAGAAGGCGAGGTGGAAGTCGGTGCCCGCTTTCAGGCCGGAGCCCTTTTCGATGACTTCGCGGAGATCTTCGTCCGTTGTGCCCGGATACGTGGTAGATTCCAACACCACGAGGGTGCCTTTCTTCAAGTGAGGAGCGAGGGCTTTGCCGGTCTCCGTGATGTAGGAAATATCCGGCTCGCGATTTTTATTCAGAGGCGTCGGCACGCAGATGATGACAGCGCTCACGTCTTTGACGCGGGAGAAATCGACCGAGGCGGAGAAAGCCTTTTTATCCACCATCGCCTTAATATCGGCGCCCGTGATGTGTTTGATGTAGCTGCGTCCGCCATTGAGGGCGTCAATTTTGTTCTGGTCGATATCGAGACCAAGAACGGTGGCGCCAGAGCGCGCAAATTGGAGTGAGAGGGGCAACCCGACGTAACCCAAACCGACGATGGCGATATTCATAGTTAAAGGTGGTCAATAAACGCAGGCTCAAGTGCACCTTTCAAACACAAATGCGCTCGGGAAAGTCGTTTTTACTGAACGCCTAGGCGAAGGTCGTAGAAGAAGTAGTTTCGTGCCGAAAGGGTGTTATTTCTACGTAAAAAACAGCGCGTTCAAAGCCAGGATGAATGCGTTTTGGTTGTGGCGAAGCGAATCAGGCGATCAACCGTTTCAAGTATTCGCCGTAGGAGGATTTGCCGAGCTTCTTAATGTTGGCTTCGAGGCCGGAGCGGTCGATCCAGCCTTGCTTGTAGGCGATTTCCTCCAGGCAGGCGATTTTCAAACCGGTGCGATTTTCCAGTACGTGAACGAATTGGGCGGCTTCGATGAGCGAGTCATGTGTGCCGGTGTCGAGCCACGCGGTGCCGCGACCGAAGAGCTCCACATGCAAATCGCCGCGCTCGAGATAGAGCCGGTTTAAGTCCGTAATTTCCAATTCGCCGCGTTTTGAAGGCTTCAGGTCGCGCGCCAGCGCCACGACGTCCTTGTCGTAGAAATACAACCCAGGCACCGCGTAGTTCGATTTCGGCTGGGCGGGTTTTTCCTCGAGCGAGAGGACGCGGCCGTCCGGAGCAAATTCCACCACGCCGTAGGCAGTCGGGTTGGCCACATGGTAGCCGAAAATGGTGGAGCCTTCCGTGCGCGCACCGGCCTCGGCAAGCGATTGGACAAATTCCGCGCCGTAGAAAAGATTATCCCCGAGCACGAGAGCGGACGGTTCCTGGCCGGTGAGAAAACCGGTGTCCGCTGCGATATGGAACGCCTGGGCCAAGCCGTCCGGACTGGGTTGCTCGGCGTAGCTGAACTTCAAACCGAGGTTGGCTCCATCGCCTAAAAGTTTTCGAAAAAGCGGCAAATCCTGCGGCGTGGAAATGATCAACACCTCGCGAATGCCCGCGAGCATGAGAACCGACAGCGGATAATAAATCATCGGCTTGTCGTAGACCGGCATGAGCTGCTTGCTCACCGCGATCGTCAGGGGATAAAGCCGCGTGCCTGAGCCGCCGGCGAGGATGATGCCTTTGCGATTCATGAGAGTGGTCAGACTTTGGTGCCGAGCCGTTCGCGGGAGTATTTTTTAGCGGTGATGTCCGCGGCCCAGGCGCGATTTTTCAGGTACCAATCGACCGTCTTGGCGATTCCGGTGGTGAAGTTCTCCGCCGGCTTCCAGCAGAGTTCCTGCTGGAGTTTCGTGCAATCGATGGCGTAGCGGCGATCATGCCCGGGGCGGTCGGCGACGTACGTGATTTGGGAAGAATACGGCTTCCCATCGGCGCGTGGAGACTTCTGGTCGAGCATGGCGCAGATTGTCTGCACGATTTCGATGTTCGGTTTTTCGTTCAGTCCACCGATGTTGTAGGTTTCACCGAGGCGACCTTTCTGGAGTACAAGCCAGATGGCAGCGGCGTGATCTTCGACGTAAAGCCAGTCGCGGATCTGCTGGCCATCGCCGTAGACAGGCAGGGCTTTGCCTTCGAGGGCGTTCAGGATCACCAACGGGATCAACTTTTCCGGAAAGTGAAACGGTCCGTAGTTGTTCGAACAATTGGTCGTGAGCGTGGGGAAGTGATACGTGTGCTGAAACGAGCGGACCAAGTGATCGCTGGAGGCCTTTGAGGCGGCATAGGGCGAGTTGGGCGCAAAGGGTGTTTCCTCGGTGAAGGCAGGATCCTTCGGCCCCAAGGTGCCGTACACTTCGTCGGTCGAGACGTGGAGAAAACGGAAGCCGGATTTCTTCGCCTCGGGAAGTTTGGCCCAGTAGAGGCGCGATGCATTCAGAAGCCGCAAGGTGCCGACGACATTGGTCTGAATGAAAGGCTCGGGTGAGTCGATCGACCGGTCAACGTGCGATTCCGCGGCAAAATTCACCACGGCGTCAATCGCGTGGTCGCTGAGAAGTTTGGAAACCAGCGCCGTGTCGCCGATATCACCGTGCGCGAACGCATACCGGGGGTCGCCCGCGAGATCGGTGAGGTTGGCAGGATTGCCCGCGTAGGTGAGTGCGTCGAGATTGACCAGCTTGGTCAGTTGCGAGCCTTTTTCGCTGAGCCGTTGCCGGATAAAATTGGAGCCGATAAAACCGCAGCCGCCGGTGACAAGAACGTTCATGGGATCACTCTTCTAACGCCGCAATTGAAAGACCTGCTGATTCTAGCGATCAAATGATTCACGAATAAAAAACCCACCCAGTAAAGGGTGGGTTAAAAGGAGGGTAGTGGAGAAATTATTTTGCGGTTAACCGCTGACGGGTCAGGCCCACGAATAAAGCACCTACCATTAACATTGATATTGTATTGATTGTGCCTTCGGGTACCGAGCGTGCAGCTGGCGAACTGAAAGATATTGTGCCCTCTGTCGAAATACCGCCTTCAGAAGGTGCATAACCGCTCCAAGTAAAAATGCATTCGGAAAACCAAAACTGCCCAAAGGAGCGCGAGCCATCAAAATTGAAATCGATCACGCATCCATTGGAGACAGTTAAAAAACTTCCCAGTGCACCAAGGCTTTCTTCGAATACACCGCCATTCGCATGAGGATTCCAGTTATACAAGGAGCCCACCAAACTATCCACTGCACTATCATGTGATCTATTCGGAACACCAAATATTCCGTCAATCGAATCTGATTCGTACTGATATGAACCAATGAATGTTTGACCCAAATGAAACGTCGAATCGTTGGTGTGTGTGATGGTCTGAGTAATAGTGCCCGTATACACGTTCCCGAAAGTGGTGAGCGCGGATCCGACCATAATCAACAGGCACACGCCGGTTTTTTTCGCAGAGTCAAAGAGGTATTTCATGGATGCGGGATTTGCAGTGCTGATAGGTGTACCAAATGCCAGATTTCTGCATCAAGAGGCTTGAGCTGTAAAGCAATTCTCCATCATTTCTACTAGCCGATCGGCCCCGGCGATATCCAGCTGGTATGTACGGTTTTATCAAACGATTCGGAGCGAGGATTACTTGTTAAGCATCGGCTCTCTATTGGCGCTTATGTGGTGGAGGCGAAAGGAATCAAACCTCTATCGGCGCACCTTTGCAGATGCGCGGTTTTATCATTAAACTACGCCCCCTAAAACAAAAATCTGTTACCTTGCTTTGCTGGTCAAGAAGTTTGGCTCTTCGCGTATCCGTATCGATTGCGCTCTCATTTAACGAGTAGGCTTAAAACTGGATTTCAAAAACGGAAGTTTACTCTGTAATAAATTGAAAGCTTCCAAGAACGAGGAGTCGCGAGTCAACCAACAGCCCACAGCGTAAGAACCAACGCCCACGATAATTTGAATCGAGAGGAGGCTGATGTTTCCTCGGAGCGGAAGAAAACTAGATCCAAATACAAAAACGCCCATTAGAGCGGACAAACCAACGTAGGGAAGTAGATCTAAAATCTGCTCTTTCCACGAGTATTCAATTAGCCGGGCTGAATAGTGACTGTTTAAGTAATAAGATAGAATCCCAACGGCGATATTACCGACGAGCAAACCGGTAACTCCAAAATGAAAAGTCGCGACTATGCCGACTATGACCAGTACTTTTTTTATGATTTCCACCTTTAGGAAAAGATCCGATCGTCCTTGGGCAGACAGTGCGTTAACGTGGATTAAGCTCAATGGATAGAGGGCCCCGTAAACGCAAAGTAGACGAATAAATGGAATGCAGGGTTCCCATTTATCAGTAAGGAGCACGAGGACCAAGGGTCGCGCGGTTAAACCCATTCCGACCATTATCGGAAATGTCAGCCATGCTAGACCCTTGAGTCCTTTTCGTACACCGCGCTTGAGGGCGATTTTATCTTCGTGGATTGACGCAAATACTGGAAACGAAACGCGCCCCACAATTCCGCTGATGTTGTCTACAGGCAGTTGCTGTAACTGGCGGGCACGGGTATAAAATCCCAATACTGCTGGATCGTAAAGCTTCCCGATAATAATCGAGTAAATTTCAATAAAGATGCTGTTGAGCAACCCCGAAACAAAGAGGCGAGAGCCGTACGGAAACATTGTCTTGAGAGAGTCTAGGCTGAACGAGAGTATGGGTCTCCAGCCTTGGAAAACCCAAAGCATGATAGTGCTAAGGAAAGTGCCGATCATCGTTTGAGCCACCAAGCTCATCACTCCGAATCCATTTAAAGCCATTAGAATGGCGATTGTTCCGGATGATATCGCAGAGATTATGCTGATTTTAATTTGAGTCTTAAAATCGAGCTTCTTCGTGAGGAGCATTGTTTGCACAACGCCGAAGGAGCCAACGACGATGTTCAATGCCATCCATCGAGTTAATTGCAGCAACGCGGGCTGTTCATAGAAATGTGCGATCCAAGGAGCAGCAACGAAAAGGCACAATGAGGCGATCAGCCCGAGGAATACGTTTACGTAGAAAACTGAGGATTCGTCCTTAAGCGTAGCGTCCCGTTTTTGGATTAGCGCTTCTCCGAACCCGCAGTTTACAAATACTCCGGATACGCCAACAAACACTGAAACCATACCAATTAGACCGAACTCCGACGGCATTAATAGCCGGGCCAAAACCACTCCGATCCCGAATCGAATTAGTTGTCCCGCCACCCTCTCCAGTGCACTCCAAATTACTGCGTTTAACGCTTTGGTTTGGATGGATGAAGTGGCAGGCGGCTCCTTGTTGACAGGTGTTTCACTCACGTCAGGTCAGATCTGGAGTGACACGTGGTGTTCGACCAACCAAGAGAGTTTTCATATCAGAACTTTTGGTAAGGCAGAGCCGGATAATCGCGCATATCTGGCTGATTTCTTTCGATCCGACGCCCGTTCCTGTCGGGAGAATCAGAACACGTTGCGCCAGCGCCTCGGTAGCAGGAAGCAGCATACCTGCGTGCGGAAAGTACGATCTATAGGGCTCCATCCTGTGTACACCAGGATAGAAATATCGGCGAGCCATGACATTTTCGGCTTGGAGTGCTTCTAGCACCCAATCTCGGTGCAGGCCACTAACGTCGGGGTCGATCTCAAGAACGATATATTGGAAATTCAACCGTTCTTGCTCGTCGTAATTAATTACCTTCAAGCCGGGTAAACCAGCCAGTTCCGCTCGGTATTGTTTCCAGTGAACTCGATTCGTTGAGATAAAATCGTCCATGCTTTCAAGCGAAGTGAGACCCATCGCTGCGGAGATCTCTGACATTTTACCATTGGTCCCAATATAATTAACCCGATCAAATCCGGCGAAGCCAAAATTCGTCATCAAGCGGATCTTACCGGCCAATTCATCGTTGTTTGTCGCCACGCAACCGCCCTCAAAAGTGTTCATGAACTTGGTAGCATGAAAACTATACACTTCTGCGTCGCCAAATCCTCCAATCATTTTGCCTTTGTGGGTGCAGGCAAAAGCGTGGGCGGCATCAAATAACAATTTCAGATTACGTTTCCGCGCAATAGCAGACAGTTCGTCAATAGCGCATCCTCTGCCCCACAGGTGAACACCGATGATTCCAGTCGTACGCGGTGTAATCAATGCTTCGAGCCGCTTGTGATCTAGGTTATGCGTCTCCGGATCGATGTCGCAAAATACAGGAGTGATTTCTTGCCATTGCAGGGCGTGAGCGGTCGCCACAAAGGTCCAAGAAGGAACGATGACTTCCCCTTTCATTCCCACTGCACGAATCGCAATTTCTAACGCGATCGTAGCATTGCACATTGGAATACAGTGTTTGATCCCGGTGAGATCTGAGAGCCGCTTTTCAAATTCTATAACTGCCGGTCCATGGTTAGTAAACCAGCGTCGCTCCATGATTTCCTTCAGACGGCTGACCATGCGTTCCTGATTTCCAACATTCGGTCGGCCCACATGAAGGGTCTGCGAAAACGCTGCTGTTCCGCCAAAAATTGCGAGCTGTGAAAGGGTTTCTTTTAACATGGGTTTAAATTAATTACGGCAAAAAATGGGAGATTACCAGTTCCCAATGCTCGCAATTTTGTCGTTCGAATAACAATCTCAAACGAGGGCGGGAATGGTTATGAAATCGGTATATATCTTGCGAGTTAGCCTTGTCCGGAGGACGTTACAAAGCACGGACAATTGCGATTTGCGCTATTCCAAGATTGCCAACGGGGTTCGCTAGCGAGTTGGTTTTCTAGTTCCGGTCGTTACTAATTGTTCGCCCGCTATTGCGTCCAAGTCGTAGCCGAACCTGTGAGGTATTCCAAGCCCTGCCTCAAACCACCACTGACGCATTTGTGGTTCCCCATCTTGCACCCGGGTTGGTTTTTGGGCGCCTAGTGAGCACAAACAATTCAGGGCGGAATGGGTGGCCTTCTGCTCTGCTAGGTTCTGTCAATGCAGACTACTATTGTTTGTATCCGCTGTAGTTGATTGCCCAAGTCCAAGTTGAAGGGTCTGTCGGGTTATTTATAGAAATTAGAATAGTGCCCTGATGAGTGTTCCATCCCGAAATTATTGGGGGGCCGCTCTGTGACTCGCCATCATGGGCCATTGGTTGCGCGGGAAAATCATCGCTGTAATTGGTGAAAATAAACCTGATGTTTGTCCCATTCACCTGTTCTACGGATGAACTTCCGTGCGTAATCGTTATTTTGTTGCCGTCTTTGGGCTGCAAAAAGTCGTACGATTTAATGCGCCATTTGCCGGAGGGAGAAAGCAGATTCGCCGTACATCCGGCGGACGATGAATTGTCGCCGCCCTTACCGAAAAAGGTGACATCAAACGCCACGTCAGAATCTTCATTCCAGATTATCTGCGCATTTTGTGTGATCATATAAATTGGTAGACGAAAGCAGGCATAGTTGTGAATCTTAGGAACATTCTGGCAACGGAATTGGGGCGTGCTACCCCGAATCTGCGCACGGAACAAAATACGGTCACCGATATTGTAAACAGTAGTCTGAGAGAGTTCATGACGATATCGGAATTTGCATTGCCTTAAGGACGCGCTAGCTAGGGGTATCAATTTTTCTGACCACTTTGCTAGGCACGCCGTAGGCCACTACCCGCGCGGGAATATCTTTGGTAACCACTGATCCAGCGCCGACAATAGACCCCTCTCCGATTTGGATACGGTCAAGAATCGTTGCGCCGATGCCGATCCATGCGCCAGCGCCGACCTTGGTACGGCCACCCAGCCGAACTCCGGGGCCCACATGCGCCCCATCCCCGATGCTACATTCGTGATCTACGCTCGCGTTGGTATTGATTATGCAGTTTCTGCCGATTGTCGCCCCCGAGTTTACGACTGCACCCGCGACAATTACCGTGCCCTCACCGATGGAGGTGTCACTGGCAATAACTGAGCGAGGGTGGACGGCCGTGGCTAAAAAAAATCCTTGTTCCACCGCGGTGATCGCTAGTTGCTGACGAGCGTGACAATTTCCGATCGCTACAATCGCGTGGGTGGTCCCCGAGCGCTTGAGTATTTCCAGTTGCTCCTTTCCGCCAAGAATTGAAATTCCCCCAAAAATTTGGCCATATTTGTTGCGGTTTACATCGTCGATCATGCCGACGATTTCGAATCTTCCCTCGAGGCGAAGAATGTCGGCGACAACGAGGGCGTGCCCAGACGCGCCCCAGATAACCACTTTGAAAAGTCTCATTGGATCAATCCGACCGGCGGGTAAGTAAGAGTAATTGCATGCTGCAAACAGCACAAGCACTACGACCGGCTGTTTACGATCTGACCTGCTTTTCGAGAAATTTTATTCCAATATTGGATGAGAGTTAGGCCGGGGCGAACAAGCATTTTATTCGATGGAGAACGGCTGCCGAAGTAGTACAGCCAGGGCAAAACCGTCGGACTTAGCTTGGATTCCCGATGTTCTTTGAGTGTTTTCGTTGCTGTTTCGAAATCTCCTGCAGCATAAGCGCAAGCCAAGACTCCGATATTCACCCTTGAGAGGGCGGCAGCTTTGATTTCCGGCGGGCAGCCATATTTTTTAATATAATATTCTAACACGTCCTTCGTCGAAAGAATGAAGCGGAGTACGCGCTTGGGATTTTTAGATTGGGACGCGGATTCTGAAATGATCAGATGGGTTGCGGTGACTTCGTGTAAACATTTTACCTTCCCACGCCGTGATAACTCTAGCCATCGTTGAGTATCACCCATTAGAAATCTAGAATCGTAGCATTCAGGGCACGTGGACAACATTTCATTTAGCGTGGAGCTACGGATACACGCAGTAAGGGTCAGAACGAGTCTGCGCCCGGATAATATTTCATTGAATGCATCGGCGTCATCAAGGTCGGTTGGCTGTCGCGCGGCATTAGGTATGATGCGGCCCGTTTCTACAAATTTCGTCTGATATTCAGTGTGAACCAACGCGTAGTCCGGATGACTCTCTAAAAAATCCACCTGTTTCTTCAATTTCTCAGAGTCATGCCAGTAATCGTCGGCCTCACAATAAGCGACGTACTTTGAACGGCTGGCGGACTCGAGGCGGCGTAGATTCTGTAACATTCCAACATTTGAGGGGGACGTGATCACGCGAACTTTGCCGGGGGCGGACCGCTCAAATTCCCGAGCGATTTCCAATGTGTTGTCGGTTGAACCATCTTCTCCAATTAGAAGTTCGATTGGAAAATCACCTACTTGGTCAACCACGCTTTCGATTGCTTTTCGAATGTAAGCGCCATGATTGTATGCGAGCATTAAGACACTCACCGATGGTTGTGTGGGCGACGCAGAAATCATTGTTCAATGTAGAAGCTAGGGTTAGTGCAGACCTTCTGAAGCAAATCGTCTGAGCGACGATAAAGAGCCCAGAATGCTGAAGCGTCTTGCGATAAAGCGCTGACATCTTGGACTTGGCTAGGCATAAAGGGGGCAAGTTAACGTCAGCGTAGTTTAGTCGAAAACGAGATAAATGAATGGCAGCTCAATAAACAGCCCTGTTCGTAACGTGGCCATTACAAACAGGGCAGTTTAAATCGAAGGGTGCTTAATCTGGCACGCCTCTGCGACCCCCGTACGGGGGGTCTAGGTGTCTCGATTTGCTCGAGAGCTTTGCACTAAAAGAAACGAATAGTATCCCACTCTGCGATTATTACGGGGTTGTGATGACATTTATTTGCGCATTGCTAGGAGCAACGGTCTGGGAGCCCCCACTGCTTCCATACGAATACGCACCAGCGTCCCAAGCACCGGATGAGGGCCTTAGATTGCCGTCACGGTCACGATCCAAACCAGTGAGCGTAGAAGCGAAGGACGTCAGGTTCGTGCCTGCCGAGCGCGCCGGACTTAGGATAGTCAGCCTTAAATTTGCGAGGCTTGGGCTGACGCCTGCCAAAATCGAGCCTACGAACAGAGGGTTTCCGTAACGGCCGTTGGTTTCCCACCCTGCTGTCGATCGTATCGTCGCAAGGTTCGCGTCGCCAGTTATATAAGATTTAAAGAACTTTCCGGCCAGATTTCCAGATTGATAGGTGTTGTAGTCGAATGTGAAACTGGCAACCGACGCTTTACTGACCGAATACATCATAAAGTTATTCGCTGACGCAGCCTGAAGGTCCACGAACACGTTATTTTTAACGGTAAGGGACGACCCTGTTCCGCTGGCGACGGGAGATCCGCCGCCGCCCTCACCCCAATCAATCTGGGTCGTGTAGTCACAGAGAAATGTGTTGTTTAGAATTCGAACAACTTGGGGGCTCGCTCCGGTGTGCATTCCATTCGCAAACGAAATAGAGCGAGATTTTCCAGGATGAACAAACTGATTGTTGTATATGTTAGCGCTTGGGCCCTCTGTAATGTAAATCGCGGCTGTGCCCCCAGCGGTGGTTCGACTGCTGGAAAAAGTATTATTCCAAATATTGATGGTGCCCCACGTGCACGCATCGTAATCGCTGCGCAAAAAGATGCCGTCAGTATGCGGCCATTCTCCGTAACCATTCCATTGTGGATCGTCGAACTGGTAATAGTCGGTGAGTGTGTTGTCGTGAATTGAGACATTTGTCATCGTCGCGTTATTAGTGGCCGGCGGAAGATCAATGCACCAAACGATTGAGTCGCTAAACGTGCATCCAGCTATAGTTAACCCATCAATTCCGCCCGTGTTTCTCCATATTGCCTCGATACCAATCGCGACACGACTGAAGGTACAATTGCTGATCGTCGTTGCGGAGCAGCCTGCGTCAAATTCAACTCCAGCCCCAACGATCGAGCCGGCATTCATTGGCTTCTGGTTATACCAGTAACCTAGCTGAGAGAAATCACAGCTGTCGATCGTCACACCCGTCATCCTGCCATTCGCGTAAATACCGGCGCCCGAATTGGAGGGCACTGGCGAACCTCGGTCTACGGGAAGGGACGCAGCGCCGCCTAAATCTTTAAAAAGAATATTTTTGATCACGACGTATCTCAGGTCGCTAGAGGTTGCATTCATGCCCCACAACCCTGGCGAGCGGTTTCCATCGGTGATTTTGGCTTTGCCTGTGCCCCATCCTCCAGAGCTATTGCCATCGTACGTTATCGGGCTCGAGCTCGAGCCATTCCACGCGAGGATGATTCCGGTTGAGCCAGTGAGCATATAAGTGACGCCGCCTTTGAAAAATACGGTGTCGCCTGCGGAAAGTGCTTTCGCTGAAACGTTGCCGGTAGCTGCGGGATCGCCGGGGCAATGTTTCCACGCTGCGGTGGTACTCGTACCTGCATTCGTATCGGAACCGGAAGAATAGTCTACATAGTAGCTAGACGCTCGCAGCAGAAGCGACGAAAGGAAGAAGAAGGCTGCAATAGGGAGGATTTTATTCATTGTCTGTATGATTCGAGCGCCAAGCTGACTAAACTCGCGCTATGTTGTTTTGCGCTTATACAATGACTATATCGGCCAAGTTCCAGTTGTTAACCGTAAACGAAGGGTTAATATCTGCTCGCGATGGCCGACAGCCACTCCAGATGCCCTTGAACCAATTCTCAAGGAGACACGCGTAACGTATTTACCGGTAACGAAAGAAACTATGCCTGCTCAGCAATTATCCGAGGGAACGAAGGTAGGCGGTCGTGAATGGCTTTATAGTATTTTAATACCCGCAGGAAACTGCGGCCCATCAAAGTAGTAAACTTATTGGAACTGACTGTTAGGCGATAAGCGCGTACTTTTCGTTCGAGATAAATAAGCCGTTCATCGAGTAAACTTTGGGGCAGACGCTTACCCCAACGCGGCGAGTTTTTGAGTGAGTTCAAAACGTCGCAGCTGCGTTGGCACGCAGCAAGGTCCGTCGAGTTGGCAGTCAAGCTATTCGCTGCGCCTCCATTCCACATTACAAGGGGATCTGTCGTAAAGCCCCAAGCGCAAGTCATCGATAACCGAAGAGCGAGGTCGTAGTCCTCGAGAATTCGTAGATCTTCGCGAAAGTAGCCTGCTTCCTCAAGAACTTCCCGCCGGATAGCCGCTGCTTGATTGAATAAAAGAAATCGAGTGAGAAGAATCTCGGTGGGATTTCGCCATATTCCTTCATCTAGCTTGGGATTGAGATCGGCTAATTGAAACGACGTAGTCGGCGCCCTATCGGTGTAGATCATGCGCGTGTTACTCACGCAGCAGCCTACCCCTGCCGACGCGGTTCGCTGGAGTAATTTCGCTTGGCGCTCGGTTTTCTCTGGAAGCCAGCTGTCGTCTGAGTCGAGAAAGGAAATTACTTCGCCGCGGGCAGCTCTGATGCCATTATTTCTTGCTGCGCTCGGGCCTTGATTCTTTTGGGCAATAACACGGATTTTATCCCCGTACTTTTCGAGCACTTTGAGCGTTTGATCTTTTGATCCGTCATCCACTACGATTGTCTCAATATCTGGCCACGTTTGCGCCAGGACACTATCGACTGCGCGCTCAATGGTGTCTGCACGATTGTAAGTGGGAATGATAACGCTAATCAACATGGGGATTTGGGCGATTGATGCGGAATTGGATTAGCGGCTGAAGAAAATTGGCCTGGCCCACTTCGATCAACGTTATATAAATCAGAACGGCTGGTTTACCGACGAGATCCGTTCGATGGGCTCCTTTGAAACCACTGGTGCCAAATGTTGCTCGTCAGTCACAGACGAGAGTGCAGCAAATTGCAACAGCCAGAGCACGTTCGTTTGATCAAAGTAGGTTATTCCAAGCCAGTTGACGATGTGCACCGTCAAAATGACTCCAAGGGACCAAGTCATGTATTCGCTGGCTGAATTCTTCCCGAATTTCGACCGCGCTGCAGCTACGGTTTTTCCCACCCGTTTATATGCGACCGTGAGCATTCCGATAAAAAGACACATTGCTCCGAGCCCGGCCGTTAGTCCATAGGCTATAAATTGATTGGTAATATCAGCTGCGCCCGTGGCCTCGATTCCGTAGGGAAACCAATCCCAAGTATCGGTGAAAGGCATTCCTGCAAACCACCATTTGCCGAGGTTTTGAAAAGCGACATCCATCAGGTAGGAACGGTGCCAGCCATCTCCGCCCGTCAATGCACTCATCTTGGCAAGAATGTACCAAATCGGTGCCTTCATGGATAAGCCAAGAATGATTAAGAAGACCACCAATGAGCGTCGGACAAGTTTCATTCGAAACCGCAGCCGCCACATCACCCACGCAAGCATTCCAAATGCAGCGGCGTTTAATGGGCCCCCAGAATTGGAGGCCAGGATAATTAGAATGCAGCAAACGCTTCCCAATATGGCAAGCGGACGCGCAATTCGGGATAAAAACAAACCAATGTAGAAAGGCAGCATGCAGGCTCCTAAAGTACCTAGTAAACTGGGGTGGCGAAAGCTTGCCTGGCAGCGCAGTCGGCCTTCCCGGATCCATGATCCGTAAAATACTCCCCCTAGGACGCTGAATGGATTTTGACGGGTAATGCTTTCGATCATTACCAGCACAGTAAAAGGAATCAGAAGAAAGACGGATCCGACACAAAACTGCCGGAATTCAGCGGAGTTCGTAATCAGACCGCGAAAGGCGAAATAAGTTAGAAATGCGTCAACCGCTATTCCGACCTGATAAACTTGGCCCTCCGATGACCGTGCGATGTACACGCCGGCAGCGAAAATGTTTAGAACAATGAACAGCTTATCGAGCGTGTTCAGTTTGGAAAATGAGAATTCCCTGCGGAAAAGAATGCGCGAAAAAGCGGCCAATTCCAAAAAGCGAATCGCAAACATATTGAAGCCAACAACCATGAGTTGTTGTCCTTGCGTGAGGTAAAGGATGCCGCCGAACATCCCGAGCACTGCTATGCGACGCGACCCGCCAAATATGAGGCCTAAAAGTACACAAAGAATAGTTGCACCGATTGGATTCATCTCTGGCGCGAGGTTTAGCTTTCGGAATGGCCGGTGGCGATTGAATCACTGCTTTGTGGGCCAGGTTCTTTTTTACCCGGCTCAATTTGCGCGACCTTTCCTTTTCGCCAAAACTTTTTGAGACGTTGCGTCAACCGCAGCGAATTCATCAACTCTTTCGCGCTTTGATTAACCGAATCAAAGATACTCCTAAGAATGTTCAGCAAAAAAGCCCGGAAAGTTTTTGCAAACAACAGCAGGGTGGTTTCAGCAAAATGCTCCGAGCCGTAACGTTGTTTATACTCTGCGTCGCCCAGCCCGAAATCCACCGTCGCTATCCGAGTCCCGCAAAAATCCTGGAAGACCTTGAGGAGAAGAATTGTCCCAACTTCATACGAGCCGAACTCCGGGTCGTAGCCAGTCGACGCCAGATAAAGTATATCGGAATACGTGAAACAATGCCAGAAGGCCTTAGCTTCCCCATTGATGAAAAGAACGTAGCCGTTTAATTGTCCTTTCCGGGCCTCCATGGAAAGGCGTGACAGTGTTTCCTGATTGGCATGGAAACCGACACCGAGCCCCCGATGATAGGTCTTGCGCGCTACGCTTTCTGCTGCCGCTGCGAACGCGTCGACCTCTCCCGGCTCTGTATAGCGAACCATGCGCCACGTCCCGGGAAACTCCTTGTCCAGAACCCGGGGCAGCCGGTTTAACCAATACCGCCTCTTCTTGCTTCGGGCGGCCATGAACTCCTCGTAGGTCTTGGGCAAGCGAAGCAACCAGTGCTCGGCGTATCCGCCTGTTGATGACAAGCGAAATCGAGAGAACAGCGCGTTTGCCGCTTGATATTCCGGCGACTGAAGTGAGACGCTTTCAAAGAAAGCCATGTCAAGGCCGGCTTTATCAAGGTAGTCAGAGATGAACTGTAGGAAAGCGCTCCAGCTTTCCTTCCCGCGCTCGCCCATAAATCCGCCTTCCATCAGTACAAGTCTCCTGACAGGGATTTTCCCGATGTTCGCGTAACCGAGACGGAATGGAAGTTTGGTGTGCTCGATGCGGCCAACTAGGATGGAAATTATTCCATCGTTACCAAGAAGGACGAAAACGCATGGAGAAATTACGGCGCTTCGTCCCCTGACCACCAGATTGAAGAAATCATAGTCCACGCCGGGATGCCATTGGAACTTTTCCCAGATTGGCTTAAGCTGGGCAAGGTCCTCCCACGAAGTGATGGCTTCGATGCGATAGTAGTTCATCGCGTTCCACGAACGACCGCTTGTTGATAGGCGGCGAGCAATGACCGGCCTGCTGCCGTCCAACTTAGCATCGGCACGGTGGCCAAGCTTGCTTCACGCATGCGTGAAAGTAGCCGGCGGTCGCCATCCAAACGATTGAGTTGCTTCACGATGGTGGCTACATCACCTACTTGGTGAACAAAGCCATCGACGTCGGGCGTGCAGATCGCTCCAGCTGCGTCAGAAACCAGCAGTACGCATCCGCAACCCCGCGCTTCAGAGGTAACAAGAGCGCTTCCTTCTTCAATACTCGGGAGTATAAGAATATCACTTTGCCTCATTAAATCGGGAATATCATTTCTGTGGCCCAGTACCTTCACGCTAGGATGGGAAAGATATTTTGACAGGCACTCTGCGTATCCTGCGATGAATCCACCCGCGATTAAGAATTTGCCTTCCCTGTGTGCCGAAGACTGGAGCCATGCATCGAGAGCATAGTGAAGTCCTTTCCTTGGTGCGCAACCGCCGGCGAAAAGAACCGCCAGACCTTTCCCGTCCGTCTTGGGGGCAGAAGCGGGATAAAACTGCGTTTCATTGAATCCGTATTGGTGACGTAGCAGTTTTTCTTTCGGAAATCCCCGATCTAAAAATGTACGGGCGACAAAGTCGGAGGGGCACAGCAAATAATCGGCAAGTGCGTATTCTTCCTCCTCATACGCAAGGATATCAGGGTTGTAATCGTGTTCGTGTCCGGGAGGCATTGAGATGCCCAGTTTTTCACATTCTTTCCGAACAATTTCATATGCATATCTCGTATGAGCATTGGGCCTTTCTAAAACCGTGGGGATCCCCAATTTTTTTGCTGCCTCAATCGTGTGTTTTCCGCCCAGCGGCCAAACATGAATTACGTCTATTTTGCCAGTCAGACCTTTGAGTTTTGTGGCAACAATCCGATCATGCAGTTTGCAGGCGCGTTGAGTGCCTAAAAGGCGGTAAGGGATCCGCAAGTTTCGCCATGCAAGAGTTGTGTGGAGGTCAACTTCGGGAGACAATGGCCGGATAATGGATCCGCAGTATGCTTTTACTTTAGCTCCAGCTTGCGCAACGCCGTCGACTTGATGCCAGGCCGTTGTGCAAATACGGGCCGCTCCGAGTTTGTGGGGAAAACTGTAAAGCGCTCGCACGGTATTCGGATCTGATTGCATGACGATTTGCGTTTTCGTGGTTGAAAGGTCAATGAGTCCGTCAGCGAGCTATCGGTTGGAGATGGGCGCCATCGTATCCACAAACTGACGATGCCAGAGTTCGACAACCAGCAGTGAAAAAATTGCTTTGGGGTGGGAATTCGTCCGCTCGTGTGCATCCATGAGTTTTTCCAAGGCTTTTGTGTTATAATAACCGCGACTCCGGGCTTTCTCAGAAAAGAGAATCTCCCGAACTCTCGGTGCAAGAGGTCCACTCAGCCACCGACTGTAAGGCACGGGGAAACCGGCTTTCTTACGGGTAAGAATTTCTGAGGGCAGGACCTTGGCGAAGGCGGCTTTAAGCGCGCGTTTCGTATCGTACCCCTGAACTTTATGTTCGGGACGCAACGATGCGGCAAATTCCAGTACCTTGTGGTCAAGCAACGGCACGCGCAGTTCGAGGGAGCTGGCCATCGTGATCTTGTCGGCTTTGACCAGCAAGTCGTCAGGCAACCAGGTTTTGGTGTCCGCGTACAGCATCTGATTGAGTAGCGACGCATCAGCGACGGGACGCAGCAAGTCGGCCATAAAAATCGCGCTGGCGTCACTCGACGTGGAGGCGAGAAACGAGGGCGAAAATAACTGCCCTGCGCTGCGATTGAACAAGGCCGTCGGAGCTGAGGTACGGCTGAAATAATATTCCGCTAGAGGCCGGCCTAACGCATTCCCATAGTGTTGGGCGCGTTCTACGCCAAATATACCACCCGCCAGATTGGTGGTTGCCCCCACCGTTCTCGCAAGAGGTCCCAAGGACCGCCGGATGCGTTCCAAGCGGAGCATATTCGGGTAGTTGGGATATCCAGCGAAGGCTTCGTCGCCTCCTTCTCCGGAGAGAAGAACCTTTACGTGTTTTCGCGCCAGATTCGAGATGAAGTGAAGTCCGACTGCTGGCGGCTCGCAAACCGGCTCTTCCATATGCCAGGCATACTGCGGAAGAAAATTCCAGAAGTCATCGGCACTAAAGGTAAGCTCATGAGGTTCTGCGCCGAAACGCTGAGCGACCATTCGGGCGTAGGGGCGCTCGTCCACCACCTGATTACCATCGAAACCAACGGTGAATGCTTTCACCCGCTTATCGGTACCCTGCACTGCAAAATTGAGCACGGCTGAGGAATCGACGCCCCCGCTGAGTAAGACGCCTACGGGCACATCGGCAATCATATGATCACGAACAGTGGAGCCGAGCAGTCCGTAGAGTTCTTCCACGACTTCATCGAAAGTCTTGTTCCAGCGCTCCTGCGTAAATTGGAGGTCCCAATAGCGCTGAATACTGATTTTTCCCCTCTCAACAACGAGGTGATGCCCCGGAGCAAGTTTGTGAATGGACTTGAACAGTGTATCTTCTCCGGGAAGATAGAAGAAGGAAAAGAACTGCCTTAGTGCTGGTTGATTGATCTCCCGGGAAACGGCCGGATCGGCGATAATCGCTTTGAGTTCCGATGCGAAATAAAACGTATCCTGGGTTTGGCAGTAGTAGAGTGGTTTGATGCCTACGCGATCGCGGGCAATAAACAGGCGGTGTCGCTTTGCGTCCCAGATCGCAAAGGCGAACATCCCGCGAAGATGACGCACGCAGTCGGTGCCGTACTCTTCGTAGGCATGGATGATTACCTCGGTGTCTGAACGGGAGCGGAATTGATGTCCACGAGCCAGCAAGGTTTCTCTCAGGGACTGAAAATTATAGATCTCCCCGTTGAAAACGATCCACACAGAACCGTCTTCGTTCGTCATCGGCTGTGGTCCGCCGTCGACGTCAATAATTGCGAGGCGCAAATGGCCAAGTCCCACTGGTCCGTCGAGGTGCACGCCGCGACCATCGGGTCCCCGGTGGTCGATTGGATGCATCATTTGCTCGATTTCGGCGTGAGTGGCTATCGCCTCTGGTTTGAGATGTAATTTCCCAGCTATTCCGCACATGGTACGCGCTCCTTTTGAATTAGTTTGATTCGGCCGATGCTGGCGCGCGGGGAACTTGTGCCGCTCGAGGCTTGGCCACCTCTGGACTCAGGCCAAGGCTCCATTGCAGGATAGCGCGCCATTTGCGAAGAGAGGCGGAGCCGTGTGTCACCACGCGGTTGCCGAAAATCAGCAGCGGGCAAATAAGCACCAAACGGATCAACGCAGAGATTGCGATGAAACTTCGGTACATAAACGCGGAAATTGGCCCACGATGTTTTCGGATAAAATGATGCACGGACACCCGCATCATCACCGTGGAAAAATTACTGCTCGATTGACCGGAGCTCCCACCGCCGTAGTGGACTAGTCGTGCATCAGGGACATAAAAACTTCGATGTCCGGAGCGGGTGAGTTTAAAGCAAAGATCCAAGTCCTCGCCGTACATGAAATACTCTTCCGTGAAGCCTCCGACTGCCGCGAAGAATTCTCTATTGACCAGGATGCAAGCTCCCGAAATGGCTTCGGCTGGAATCGGTCGCTCGCTTTTCAAATGGAACGGCGCGGTTCCCCAGAGTTGAGATCGTGGGAAAAGTTTCCTCAAGAACTCGGAATCGAGCGCCTGGTTGATGGCAGTGGGGAAGGACTGAACGCAGCTTGTCTGCAAGGATTGGTCGCGATTAAGCAGCCGGCATCCTATCGCCCCTGCGTCCGGCACATTCGACGCGTTGCGCCAGAGAATCTCCAGTGAGTTGTCGATCCACTCTGTATCGGGGTTTAGCAACAAGAGGTATTGGCCGGTAGCGTGGCGCACGCCAAGATTGTTGGAGCGGGCAAAGCCTACGTTGTCGGGACTCTGAACAAAAAGAACCGAGGGAAATTCCTCCGCTAACATTTTGTCGCAGCCGTCAAATGAGCCTCCATCAACTACAATTACCTCGATCGTGGCGGAGGGAGCATAAACGCAGAGCGATTGGAGACATTTCTGTAGGTATTTTTTCGAATTCCAATTCACGATGACTACAGAAATGTCCGGCGAGGTCCCTGTGTTGGGGCGCTTCCAAAACTTGTCAGGCGTAGTCTGGTCTCGATGGCTGTTCATCACCAGATGCAGGGGCGACCAGTCAACTTGCGAAGCTGCTGCGAGCGCACGTATTTAATGAGAGCCGGATCCGGCACCTGTGGCGTTCGGGTTAAGTATCCTTTGATAAACCCCCAAGCCAAGCCCGTGGCTCCAATAAAGTAAGGCCGTCCCAATATTCTTTTCACGCACTTTGCCGCCATGAAAACCGGGTGATAGCCGGTGATATAATTGGCTAGACCGTTCTTCACCCAGTTACGCCATTTACCGTCCGCTGAACCGGTTTCTTTGAGTTGATGAACTTTAAGGTCGCGAAATGTTCGAGTGGTCCAGCCGAGCATATTCGCTTTCAGCTCGTCGAGTGTGTCCCAACCAGGCGCTTTAAATAGACCGCCGATTTGTTGCCAACAGGCATGACGATAAATTTTTGTTGCACCACGAACGTGAAAAAGGGGATCTCCTAGACTTTCGCCAACAGTACCGTTGCTAATTGCGCTGCAGATTAACCCCCCGCCAATGCCCAGAGTGGGCTCCGCATCAAATTTGGCGAAACATTGTTCGAAATAGTCCGGGTCGAAAGAAAGATCACCATCGAATTTCACCAAATAATCCCATGGGCGTTCCCCGACGAGTGCGAGTCCATCGTTAAATGCAGCAACTACACCAGTTCCCGGCTGACGAAATCCACGGTCCGCCCGATGGATTACTTGAATCCAATCGTATTTTGCCGCTGCTTCGTCCGTGATAGCGGCTGTCCGGTCTTTTGAACCATCATCAACAATAATCCAGAGAGCAGGTCGAATGGTCTGATTCACGAACGATTTTATCGTAAGAGGAAAGTTGTTTTCCTCATTCCGGACAGGCGTGATTACCACGTATTTAATTGGAGCGCTCATTCGCAGAAGAAGGATTTAGGTTGCAGCGTGAATTCTTCGGCGTTTGGCCCGCCGGGCGAACGCTTGGGGAACACCAAGCCAATCGTAAGCCCCGCGTGTTTTAGCAGACAATAGCGGCCGGTCGTCGCATGAATTCGCGGGCAGACGTTTCAAGCTAAACGGATCGTCGCTACTTCTAACCCGGCCGATGACGGTAGTGACACAGCTTTGATAACCGAGTTTTTGGAGTGTCCGGGAAAAGCGAACGGTGTATTCGTGATTTTCCTGGGGATACGCAAACGGATGGGCAAATGCAGGAATCGTACACTGCAGTTTTTGCTCGAGGTCAGTTTTGGATTCGCGCAACTCCGCTTCGATTTCGGGCCAGCCAAGTTTGACGAGGACAGGATGATTAACCGTGTGCGAACCGAATTCCATGCCGGTGCGCTGCAATTCCGCAATCTCCCCCCACGTCAAACACTCGCGGTCTTTAAATTTTTTCCGGTCCGCACCGATGAAACCGGTGGCGACATACATGGTGGCGGTAAATCCGTGTTTCTGCAGCGCAGGAAAAGCCGCCGTGTGGAAATCCCGAAAGCCATCGTCGAAGGTGATCGCGATTGGTTTTCGGGGGGAGCGAGTTGAGGGCTGAGAGTTGAGAGTTGAGAGCGGCGCTTCATCGCCAACGACGAGCTGCCGACCGCTTACCGCTGACTGCTGACTGCTCACCGCTAACTGTTCACTGTTATTTCCTTTCAACCACGCGAGTCCCTCGCTGAGAGTCACTCCCTGCCAACCCGCTTCAGCGAGCCAGCGCATCTGTTCGGCAAATCGCGCCGGTGACGTACAAACTTTGTAGTACGGGGAAAATGCCGGTTCGGTGTCGTCGGAAATACTATGGTACATCAACACTGGCAGCGTGCGGCTTTGTTCTCCGACTGGCGTTGCATCAAACGCGGAAAAACGCCCCAACGCGCGCCCGAGCGGATTTACCAGGCCGAGAGTGATGAGCCGGTCAAGACGCATGGAGCGAGAGGAGAAAGGGGAAGGAGGCGTGGAGGAGTGCGGTCTCGAGAGACCGCTTTGAGAACGGCGACACGTCGCCGCAGTCCCGGATTCTCGAAGGGGAGTGCTGTCTCGTGAGACCGCTTTGAAAGCGGCGATGCCGTTGTCTCGCTGCTGCGATCCCCGGTATGCCCCGCTGAAGAGTGCTCTCTTCCCAGGGATCGTCCGCCAGCCTTCGCTGGGGCGATTGTCCCCGCACCTTCGTGCGAGGCAAACGTATCGCCGCAGTCCTCACTGATAGATGGCGCTCGGATCTCATGTCAGAGAATCGGTAACAGTGCGGCACCCACGCACAGGGCGTCGACGATCCGGAAATACGCGGGACGTCGCGTCTCCCAATTGCTTTTCGCCACCAGCTTCGTCGCGTTGGCCCTGAGGCTCCGATTGAGCTCCAAGTCAGTCAGCACGGTGATCAAGGCCTCGCCGAGCTCCTCGACGTTGCCCGAGGTGAAAAAACGCGCGACCGTATCGTCAAAATAGTACTGATCGATCTTGGTCCGTGAAAGCACCACGGGAATTCCTTGCGACATGAACTCGAGAATCTTGGTGCTGTAGGCAAGATTTCCGAATGAGTCAGCACGCTTGGCCACAACACCGACGTCGGCGTTCGCCACAATCTGGGGGATTTCCTGCAGCTCGACCTCTTTGTTGAAATGGACGTGCTTTTGCAGCCCGAGTTCCTCGACGAGCTGCTTGAGGTTTTCTTTTTCCGAGCCGCTGCCGTAAATGTGGAATTCCGCGTCGGGAACCTTTGCGACCACTGCCGGCATCGCCTGGATCACGAGATCGACCCCTTGGTGACGCGACAATGATCCGTGAAACAAAATGATCTGGCGATTGTCGCGGCGCGTGCGCTCCCGCGGATAAAACAGGTGGCCGTCGACGTTGTTGATGAACACCGAGCATTTTTCCTTTCGGGCGGAGCGGGCTTCGATCGTGTCGAGCCAGAGGTGATTCGAGACGATCACATGCTGCGCAAATGCGGCAGAGATTTTTTCCTCCAGCCGCAGCAGGCTCCCGAGCGGCTTCACCGACCAGCCTTTCCGTTTGTCCGTGAAAAGCTCAGGCACGAGATCGTGCAGATCCAGGATTAGTCTCGCTCCCCGCAGGCGCGCCACCAAGGCGGAAAAGACGATTGCATCAGGCATGTTGTGCACGTGCACGAGATCGTACGGGCGAGACAGGGCCCGCTTGGAAATCACGCCAAAGGCAGCAAGAGCGAAGCGTGTCACGCGCAGCACGTAGGCCATGGTGCTCCCGCGAAGCTGGGTTTTTCCTGAGAGATGGGTGATTTTGACTCCGCTCAAAACGCTTTCCCGCGGACTGCCGTCTTCGAGTGAAACGGAAAGGACTTCCACCTCGTCTCCGCGCGCGGCGAGGCTCTCGGCGTAACGGCGCACGCGATTGTCGTATTCGTAGGCGGAATACGTGAGCATGCAGACGCGCAAGGGGCGCCGCGGGTCGCGGGTTTCCACTTTGTCAGAAGCATATTTAGCGACATCCCGCGGAAGGGCATGCCAGTACTTGCCGGCATATTGGGTGGAAACAAAATTCAGGAAATCCGCATAGTGCTCACAGGAGAACTCTCCGGTTTGAGGTTCGCTTCCGTCAAAGCACACGTAGTCGGGATGGAGATTCAACAGCGCCATCCCTTTCTTTTCGGCCAGCCACCGGAGTTTTGTTTTCCAGATTTCGTTGGTCTTTTCGCCCAGGACGAAAAACAGCGTGGAATCCTGGGCCAGCGTGTAGGGAAGTTCGACGAAGCCTTTGCGTTCGCCGTCGTCGGCCACTTTAAAAGGGAAGATCGTGGCGGCGCCGTCGGGCTGGGGCTCGAATGGATCGGTATCGAACGTCGACGCGTCGTAGAGTACTTCCAGATCCCGCTGCCAGTCCAGGTTGTGCAGCATGAACCCCGAGCGAAAGCCGACCACGTTCCAATCCTTCAGCCATTGATTGATGCGCTTGGCGCTCGCTTCGAAATGCTTTTTTGATCGGTACAACCACCCTTCGTGGTGGAGGTCGTGCACACCCACTTCAAATCCGTTGCTGACCAGCCATTCGCGCAATTCCGCCGGCACCTCATAGGAACCTTCCGGTATGAAGTTGAACGACGAGCGGAAGCCATGGCTCATTTCGAGTTCGGCCAACCGACGAACCTTGGCGACACCAGCAGCGCCTTCAACGTCGTGGCTGAGCGAAAATGCGAACTGTTTTTCCTCAGGCCAGCCTTTCCAGTTAGCGGGCGGTATTTCCGACCCCGGAAGAATCGGCCAGATCGCCTTGCATGCCTCGCGTTTTTTTCGCGCCGAAATCCGGCGGGCCTTCATACGAAAAGTCCACGGGAGATACGGCTTGAGCGTGTAGTAGATACGGCGGGCGAGCATGCCTCGGAGTGATTTTTGGTCTGCGGGGTCTTGGATTTTGGAGAGAGTCGCTTTTTCGTCGATCCCGAGACGCGACGTTTAAGTGCCCAGCAAGGAGTCGCGGTCTTGGTGAAGAGCAGGTGGTACGTAGGATTTTGCTTTGTTGAGCACCACACCAACAGGAGCCTTCGACTTTGCCAGCATGGCACTTGCCTGTAGGGCGACATCGCGGTCGGTCTTTTCCGATTCAATCACCATGAGCATCATGTCCATAAAGCTGGCCAGACGCGGCGTGACGCTGATCTGGTTGATCGGAGGCATGTCGAAAATAATATAATCGAAGTCGCTCGCCTTGAGTTTTGGAATGAGCTGGTTAAAGCGTTGCGGCATTCCCTTGGCGAGACGGTCACTGTTCGAGTTTTCCGAAACCACATACAGGTTGTCCTGCACCTGCGCTGATTGTTTGGTATCGAGCAGTTGCTCAAGGCCAACAACGGTTGCCCCTTTGTGGAAGTGCTGCGCCGAGCCTTGACCTTGGGTCATGTCAACCAGGAGAACGTTGCCCTCACCAGTTTCTGAGAAGCTACGAGCCAGGCCCGCGGCAAGGGTTGTGACTCCAGTGTTTTTTCCGAGGCCAGTAACGGCGACAAGCTTCGGTTTGTGACGGACATTCAGGGTTTCGAAATAGCTGATGAGACGGTCGCGTAGCGTTTCGTAGTAGGGATTTAATGCCAGTTCGCTGCCACCGGGCATCAGGGACAGCTGTGAGGATTCGCCAGCTCCTTTAGCGCCAGCGGGGCCAGGGAGGAGTTTTTGGTTCTTATCCGTGCGATCACCTCCGCCAAGTTTCGGAATGGAGAGAAAGAGGGGCAGCCGGAGCGTGCGTTCGATATCGGCGGAGCGCCTGACGGTGCGGTCGAAAAATAACTCGATGGCAAATGCCCATGCGAGGCCAAGTGCGAACCCGCCGACAAGAATACCCGCGAGAATCTTGTGGAGTTTGTCGGAGTTTTTTAATGGCGGGGTGGGCGTTTCGATCTGAATGATGTTGGGTGCGCGTCCTGTACCAAGCGCATCGCTGATACGGGTCGATTCAAGACTGGCTGAGATATTTCGGTAGTTTGTCTCTTGGAGTTCTTTTCGACGACGCAATTCCAGGATGTTCGCTTCGAGCTTGTCGATTTTCGCCGCGTCGTTTCGCACTTCTTCCATCTGGCTATTGAGGGCTTTGATTCGCGCTTTCAGGGCCGCAATCTGAGCCGCCTCCATTTGAGGACTGGAGATCGTAGTGCTGGCTTGGGATTGTTGATTGGGAGCGTTGGGCACCACAACTTGCACACGCATGAGGCCGGGGAAGTCGGTTTCCAGTTTTTTCTTTTGCTCCTGGGCTTCGGCGATTCGCGTGCGGGCTTCCGTTACGCGGGTGCTTTCCTCAGAGAATCCCCCTGCAAGCAAGTCCTGCTCACGCTTTAAAAGGGCAGCCAAACGGATGGCTGTTTTCTGATAGGCGGCGAGCTGTTCCGGGGGGACGGGTGCCGGCTCCTTTTCCTGGGTGCTGTTTCCTGAATCAGAGGGTGCGGGGGCAGTCTCTTGCAGAATTGAGATCCGGCCGGCGAGTTCAGCCTGGGCGTCAAACAGCTGCTGGCGGATACGGGCGATTTGCTCGCCAAAAGATTTTTTGGAATCCTCCAACGAGATGATGCCTGCTGCGCTCATGGCCTTGCGCAGCTCGTCCTCGGTTTGAACCAGCTGGGCCCGTAATTGGTCGGTTTCTTGCGTCATTGCGTCAGCCACACCCCCGGAAGTGAGGTGAATCTCGACGTGCTTTTTGAGGTAGAGGTTTACGATCTCCCGCAAAATAGTCTGGGCCATTTCCGGATTCGGGTGATAAAAAGCGAGGCGAATAACGCTGCTGTTCGGCACATCCGGAACGAGACCTTGTTGAATCATCAAGGCCGCGCCAAAGTCGGTTTTGGGTTTATTAGTTTGGCCCAGAATTTTTTCTGCGCCGAGATTTTTCGCCACTTCCTCGGCGAGGTCCAAACTGGTGAGGATTTCAATTTCGGATTTGATAATCGAATCACCGCGTTGATCCAACGTGGTCTTGGTGATGGCGTCCTGTCCTGGGCCCAAGGTTTTCCCCTCGGAAACAACATATTTGATGAACAGCTTCGCCTCCGACATGTAGGGCGACGGATGCGTCTTATAAAAAACGAAGGCTGCGACCAAGCCGGCTGCCCAGCAGGCGAGGATTTTCCACTTATGGCGGAAAAGCGTGTAATAGATATCACCCAACTCAAAACTGGGCCCTTGTGGTGTTATGTCTTGTTCGTGGGTGGCCATACGTGGAGATTTTAGAGCGGAAAATTACGGGCTGATCGCGGTCGTTTATTGCTTGAAAAGATAGGGCGGGCTGAGGTGTCCGTCGATGGGAATCAGGGTTATTTTTCGCGTTTTTAGGCGATGGTCGTAGAGCGAAAATGGCTGATGCGGGAAGCGGAGGTTGACTGATTTAGAGGCCGGCAAAATCCGTTCCGGCCTCCAGAAGAAGCCGGTGATGTTTTTGCTGAAATGATGCGCGGACTGCGGCGACTTGTCGCCACTTCAAGGCGGTCCCGCCGTTGTGCCAGTGCTGTGGCACCCGGTGTTTGTCCCCACACCGTCGTGCGGGGCAAACGCGAGACCGCTTCCACCGCTGCTGCGCGGCAAACCTGCAAAGAGCTCAGCCCATCGCGAGAGCCGCCTTGAATTGCGTGACCACGGTCTCGATTTGCTGGTCGGTGAGTTCCGGGAACATGGGCAGCGAAAGGAAACTGTCGCCGCATGCTTCGCTAACTGGGTAGTCACCGACTTTGCCGCCGAGATTGGCGTAGGCATTCTGCAAATGAACCGGGACTGGATAGTGAATGCCCGTGCCGATGCCGCGGTCCGTCATGCGTTGCATAATGACGTCGCGTTTTTCCACGCGCACGGCGTAGACGTGATAGATGGAGCGTCCGTAATCAGCTTCCACGGGTAGAATCACCCCAGGCGTGCCAGCGAGTAATTTGTTGTACAGTGCCGCGGCGCGGCGACGGCCGTCGTTCGCTTTCGTGAGATATTTCAGCTTCACGCTGAGCACGGCGGCCTGGAGACCGTCCATGCGGCCGTTCCAACCCACGACGTCGTGATAATATTTTTTCTTCTGACCATGCTCGCGGAACATGATCATGCGGTCGCGCAGGGCGGCGTCGTTGGTCGTGATCCCGCCTGCCTCACCCCAGGCGCCGAGATTTTTGCCGGGATAAAAACTGAAAGAACCCGCGTGGCCGATGGAGCCGGCTTTACGGCCTTTGTAGAGCGTGCCCTGGGCTTGGGCGGCGTCTTCAACCACGAACAGATTGTGTTTCTTGGCGATCGCCATGATCGGATCCATGTCAGCACTCTGGCCGAAAAGGTGCACCGGCATGATGGCCTTCGTGCGTGGCGTGATTGCCGCCTCAATCTTCGTTACGTCGATGGTGTAGGTGGTCGGGTTGATATCGACAAACACCGGCTTTGCCCCTGCATAGGTGATCGCTTCCGCCGTGGCCATGAATGTCATCGGCGCGGTAATCACTTCGTCACCCGCACCGACGCCGAGAGCGAGGAGGGAGAACCAGAGCGAATCGGTGCCGTTTGCGACGCCGATGCTGTATTTAGTCTCGCAGAACTTTGCGTATTCTTCCTCGAACTTCGTGACAAATTTCCCACCCGCGAAGGCGTTTTCGTCGATGACCGCGCTCATGGCCGCCATGACTTCCTGGCGGATGGGATCGTGGTGCGCTTTAAGATCGAGGAACGGAACCTTATTGGAGGACATGGAGTATCAGGATATGAGTTCGGAGGTTATTGGGAAAAAGAAGCGGAAATTTCAACGGTTGGCGGAGGGGCCGGCAATCCGTAAGAAGGGTTCAGGCTTTCCGCAGAATTTTGGCCGGGTTGCCCGCAACCACGACCCCGTCGGGTACATCTTTTGTAACTACCGCACCTGCGCCGACCACGGCACGTTCGCCGATGGTGATCCCGCAAAGAATCGTCGCATTGGAGCCAATCGCCGCGCCTTTTTTCACAAGTGTTTTAAGACATTTCCAGTCGTCCGCCGTCTGCAAACTGCCGTCCGCATTGGTCGCGCGGGGGAACAAATCGTTCGTGAACATCACTCCGTGGCCAATGAACACTTCGTCTTCGATGGTCACGCCTTCGCAGATAAAGGTGTGGCTCGAGATTTTGCAGCGACGGCCAATTTTTGCACCGCGTTGAATTTCAACAAAGGTGCCGACTTTCGATTCGTCGCCGATCTCGCAACCGTAGAGGTTGACGAAACCAAAAACGCGCGCGCCTTTGCCGAGAACGACGTCGGGAGTGATTTGTTGATGAAGAGTGGGGGCAGGATTCATTGCAGAAGCGTTAGGACGGGGTGCGGATTTGGAATATTGGACAGTCGCCATTCAATCGGACGTGAACGGCGGGACCTTTAGCGGTCCGATTGCGTGATTACGGCTTCGGGGAGTGCGGTCTCGCGAGACCACTTTGAAAGCGGCGATACCGTTGTCCCGCTGCTGCGGTCCCCGGTATGCCCTGTTGTAGAGCGCTCTCTTCCCAGGGATCGTCCACCAGCCTGCGCTGGGGCGATTGTCCCCGCACCTTCGTGCGAGGCAAACGTGTCGCCGCACTCCTTGTTGAGGCAAATCTTCCGCTGCAGTCCACGAGCGTGCGGTGAAGGGTCGATTTTTCCTGGCCGTTCACTGCCGCTTGGAGCCGCCAAACGGAGGCGTGGATGCGCCGGCCTTCATCGGTGCGGCGGAACCACTGGCCGCCCTTCCGAATTTACTGCCTGGAGAAAGGTCGATCGGGGCGCCGTGCAGTTTGATCGACGCCGAGGAAGCTTCGAGAATGCGGACGACTTCCAGACCCTTGGCACCTGAGGTGATCGGTGTACGGCCATTGCGGATACAATCGAGGAAATGCTGACACTCCGTCTTTAAAGGCTCCTCGCCCTTGACGTAGGGGCTGTAAGTGTCGCCGTAATGGTAGGCGTAGTGGAAATCGGCGAAGGTGTCGTAGTGCGGGGGACGCTTCACGTTCACGTCGTAAATCTTGATCTTTTCCTGCGGCGCGACGTCGTCATAAACGATCATGCGTTCACTGCCGACGATGGTGATTTCGCGTACTTTTTTCGGGTCCAGCCAGCTGCTCTGGATCGTGGCGGAACGCTCGTTCGAAAAATAAAGATTCATCGAAGTCACGTCTTCGATGCCGGGCGTGATATGGGCGGCGCCGCGGCAATTGATGCTGTTGGGATTTTCGCCCATGATATAAAGGATGATCGAGATGTCGTGCGGCGCGAGATCCCACGCAACATTGATGTCCTTCTGAAAGAGCCCGAGATTGAGGCGGCGGGCAGAGATGTAGCGAATTTCCCCAATGTCGTTTTTGTCGACGATTTCCTTGATTTTCCGGACGGCCGGCGAGTAAAGGAAGGTGTGGCCGACCATCAGAATCAGGCCTTGTTTTTTCGCGAGGGCGACGAGTTCCTCGGATTGCTCGACCGACGAGGCGAGAGGTTTTTCGATGAACGTGTGCTTACCGGCGAGCAAGCTGGCCTTGGCCATCGGGTAGTGATACTTTACCGAGGTGGCGATGACGATGGCGTCCAACGTTTCGTCGGCGCACATCTGCTCATATTTTGTCTCCGTCTGGATGCCGGGGTAGAGACCTTGGAGGTGACGCAAGCGCTCCTCGCTCACATCACAGATGGTCTTCATGGTGCAGTCCGCCAGCCCGCGGAAATTACGCACCAGATTCGGACCCCAATAACCACAGCCGACAACGCCCACGTTGAGGTGTTTTTTCATACGGTTGTTTAGCAATTCGCCGATTCGTTAGACGAGCTTAAAATGGTGACTGGCTTTGGGATGAAGCACGCAGTCTGGCCATCGACATGGTGGGTATCTTTTGCGGAGATACGGTCTTTTTCCGGCTGATCTTGGTGTCGTAGACTTGGGTCAACAAGGCGGCGGGCGTGAGCGCGATGATCTTCAGGTCAAGAAACGGGGAAACCGTCTGCGAGTATTTGATATCGAGGCGGATCATTTCCTCAAAAGTCGTGCGGTTTTTGCCAGATACTTGCCATAGACCGGTCAGGCCTGGCATCGCGTCGAAACGCTGATGCTGCCAAGGCAGGTATTGCTCGAATTCGCTCGGAATGCACGGGCGTGGTCCGACGAGGCTCATTTCGCCGCGCAGAACGTTGATCAATTGGGGAAGCTCGTCCAAGCCCGATGCGCGCAGGAGCCAGGCACCGGGAAGCAGGCGGGAATCGCCCTTTGCATCCAGTTTCATCATGGGAGCATTGGTACCGATCAGCTCCTTGTAGTAGGACTGATGGCCCTTCGTGTCGGCTCCCAAGGTCATGGAACGAAACTTGTAGATTTTAAAGCGACGGCCTTTGTATCCGATGCGTTCCTGCCGGAAGAAAACCGGGCCGGGGGAAACGATCTTGGTGATCACGGTCATGATCAGCGTGCATACCGCCAGCACCGGCAGAGCTGCCACGCAACAGCCTAGATCGATGAAACGCTTCCAGGCGGGAAGGGGGGTAAACACCGCAGGAGCGGTAGTGGCGAGGTGAGGCTTATCGCATACGGTATGCATATAGCCCATCGTGCAGGTTTAATCGGATTTTACTATCTTTTTATTATTCAAAATGTGCGCGAATTTCGTCCGGATTTTCGCCGATTTCGTAAGCCGCTTGGACCAAGTTAGTAGGGTGGAAAATCGGCGCCGATGGACACGTTAGCCAATGTTTTTTGGCCGTGTCATAAATAGCCAGCGAGGGAAATACCAGCGGTCCCGTGTGAGAACTTTGTGAGTGGAGGACACCTCGGGGAGTGCGGTCTCGTGAGACGCTTGAGAGCGGCGACACGTCGCAGTCCCTCTGGTAATGCCGATCAAAGATAGGGCGGACTATCCTAATCCGCCGCTCCAATGTTCGCTGGCGGTTCTGATCGTGGAGGCGCGGCGCATTGAGATAAGATAAAGCGCCCTGCCAAAAAGGCTGGCCTTGGAAAAAAGTCGAAAGTCGAGGACTGGGTGCAGGGGAGTGCGTTCTCACGAGACCGCTTGGAAAGCGGCGACGTGTCGCCGCACTCTTTCGTGCGAGGCAAACGTTCGCCGTCGTCTTCTTTCCCTGGGTTCTTCCTTCTCCCTATTTCCTATTCCGTCTTTTGCAGACCGAGTTTGGCCATGAGTTCGTAGAACGTTGGTCGGCTGATACCCAATTCGATCGCCGCACTGGTAATTTTACCGCCGTGCTTTTTGAGCGCTTGCTGAAGCATTTCGCGTTCGAGCGCCTCGCGGGCCTCCTTGAGCGAACTGCCTTGGACGGCAGTCGAAGAAGGCGTCAGCTCAAGGTCCTCGAGGGTAAGCCGCTTGTCGCTGCTCATAATGACCGCCCGTCGGACGCGATTTTGCAGTTCGCGGACGTTGCCGGGCCAGGAGTGTCGCATCATCCCGCGCACCGCTTCCGCGGCAAAGACCAAGCCGCTTTTGTGATTCTGTACGGAAAACTGCTGCAGAAACGAATTGGCGAGCAGAATAATGTCATCCCCACGGTCCCGCAGGGGCGGAAGCAACAGCTGAACGACGGCCAGACGATAGAATAGATCTTCTCGGAACGTCCCATCGACCATGCCTTTTTTCAGATCGGCGTTCGTCGCGGCAACCACGCGGGTATCGACTTGGATTTCCTGCCGTCCACCGACGCGTTCAATGCATTGCTCCTGTAGAAACCGAAGTAGTTTGACCTGAATCGGCAACGGAACCTCGCCGATTTCGTCGAGGAATAGCGTTCCGCCATTCGCGGTTTCAATGCGGCCTTTTCGTTGCACGTGCGCCCCGGTGAAGGCGCCTTTCTCGTGTCCAAATAACTCACTTTCGATGAGAGTTTCGGGAATAGCGCTGCAATTGATCGCGACAAAAGGGCCGTCTTTACGACTACTGCGTTGATGAATGGCGCGCGCCGCCATTTCCTTGCCCGTGCCGCTTTCTCCGAGAATGAGAACGGACGCTTCAGAGGTGGCGACTTTGCGGATGGAGGTGAACACGGCCTGCATGCGCTCGTTACTTCCGAGCATCCCGTCGAATGCCTCGCCAGCCAACTTCTGCTGGGCATCGCGGTACTGCCTCTCCAATTGAGCGACGTGAAAACAGCGTTTCAACAACAGCTTTAATTCGTCCATCGCCACAGGCTTGAGCAGAAAATCATAGGCGCCGGTGCCGATCGCCTGAAGAGCATTCGCTTTTTCGCCCTGACCACTCACGATCACCACTTTGGTAAGGTTTTCCAGAGCGACCAGCTCGGTCAGCGTCGCAAGCCCTTCTTCCGGCGTCCCGGGACGTGGAGGCAGCCCCAAGTCGAGCAGGACGACCAGCGGTTGATTGATACGAAACGCCTCCAGGGCGCTTGGACGGTCGTGGGCGAGCAGGATTTCGTAATCCTGAGCCAGGGCCCACTTCATCTGCGTGCGGATTTCATCATCGTCTTCGACGATCAGTAATTTGGGTTTCGAACTGGTCTCGGTCATTGGGGAACGAAAAGTGAGCTAGGTGGGCGCGATGGGCAAAAAGACTTGGAAGGTTGTTCCGACGCCGGGGGTGCTGGCAACCGTGATTCGTCCGCGATGCGCTTCGACAATCATTTTACTTTGAAACATCCCAATGCCGAGGCCGCTCTTTTTGGTGGTTTGAAAGGGACGGAAAAGCGAACGACGCAGAAAATCCGGGCTCATGCCGCATCCGTTGTCACTTACGGTGAGCACGCCCCACGTCCCTTCCTGAGAGGTCTCGATCGTCACCTTTCCGCCACTGGAAAGCGCTTCTTTCGCATTAAGGACCAGATTGGTGATTACCTTTTGAATTTGTTCAGCGTCGACCAGGACCTTGGGTACCACGCCAAACTCCTTTGTGAGGTTTACGCCGCTAAGATTGCTTTCTGAAACACCCGGCGCACTGGCGGCCAGGGTGTTTAAATCGCTGGGGACAGGGGTGATTTTGAGTTCATGGCGCAGCATCCCGAGGCGGCCGACCAGGTGATTCATGTGGTTCACCGTCTTCCCGATTCCGCGCAGGGCATCCTCGCGAAACGCCGGATCGTTGAAGTGAACCGGGAGATTTTGCAGCATCAGATTCAGTGTCGACGCGGCGTTCTTCAGGTCGTGCACAAAGAAGGCCGCCATCGTCTGAAACGCCTCGAGCTCTTTTGCCTGAAGAAGTTTTTGGGAGAGCTGCACGTTCAACAGGCTCGCCGCGATGTGTTCGCCGACGCACTTGAGCATGTCGAAATCCTGAATCGAATACTCGGCGCCATTGATCCGATCCGCGAGTGTGATGAGCCCGAGCATTTCGCCGCGCGCGATCAGCGGGATGCAAACGCGATGTCCGCCATTGTCGAATTCACCGGGATTCCATTGCCGCAGTGACACAGCCCAGGGGCTCCGCGACGCCTCAATGTCAGCGGGCTCGTTATGCATCTGGAAATGACGGATTACCTCCCCAGAATCATGAGGCTGAGGCCCGATATCGCGAATTTGCGCTTCTGAAAGCGACGTGGAGGCACCCAGGACGAGTGATTCCCCCTTCTCGTCGATCAGCCAAATTGTCACCGACAGCGCTTCAAACATGTCCGCCACCAGTTTCACAAACGACCGGCAGAGGTCGGCGCGTTCCACCCGGGACGCGGTGCCTTCATTGAATTTCTGCCACATCGTCCGGTAATCGTAGAGCGGACGTTGGAAATGCCGGCTGACGAAGCGACGCAACATCTGGCGGACGCGATCGGACTGGAGCAAAACCGCGAGCAGTACGAGCGCGACGAGCCCGACAAAGGATTTCAGGGCGAAGGTGTTGTCGCCGCCAAAATAGCTGACGATCTTGGAGAACACGCCGATGAACATCAGATAGATGCCGGCGAGCAGCACCGTGACCGATCCCTGGATGACAAATTGGGACGGATAGACGTCCAGGTTGAAACGCCCCGATCGAAAAAGGGAGCGCAGCATCAGCAGCGATCCAAGCAGGGCCGCTGCGGAATTCATGATTTGGAACGATGGATCGATGCTGCGAAAAAGCAGGGCCTGGCTGCTCGTATAGAGGCGGACCGTGAAAATGAGGCCTGCTCCCATCAACATGAATTTGATCCGCCACCGCATCGTGCCCACGGCCGCCCGAAACGTGCGTTCGAGATTCATCAACACCAGCACCGAAGCCATCAACAGCCCAAGGTTCAGAACGAATCCCGACCAACCGAGCCGCAGCGCCCAGCGTGATCCGGAAGAACTGTCGAAGGCGGCTTCGAGCAGTTGGTCGCGATACAGAACCGCTACCAAGATGGGTGCCACAAACGCGCCAATCAGTGGCAGTTTCCACCGTGTGACAAATTCCACTGCATTTCCGCGGGCATAGCTCAAACTAAACAGCAGCCACGTGCCCGGAAGCAGCGAAAGGGTGAGCATGCGCCAGGTTTCCCAGTAAATCACCCCGTCGATCGACTGCGTTGCGTCGGTCAAGCCGATGAAAACATTTTCGAGTGCCAGCAAAAACATCCCTGCGGCAAACATCCAATCCGCGAGTGTCCGGTGACTGCGGGCGACGGCGATGACTGCCAGCACTGCGACACACAGCGCACTCGTATAGGGAAGAAGCAGCGATAAAATCATGAGGTCGTGGCCAACTAAAAAGCGGTGGAAGCAGAACGAAAAGGCGCGACGCTGTCGATGACGTAGCGGCGGGGATCGAAGGGCAGGCAAGCTGAGAAGAAAAGAAGGCCCAGAAACCGAACCTCGAAACTCGAAGGCCGAGGGTCGATCGTCGAAGGCCGAGGGCTTGCAATACAGGGAGTGCGGTCTCACGAAACCGCTTTGAAAGCGGCGATACCGTTGTCCCGCTGCTGCGGTCCCCGGTATGCCCTGTTGAAGAGCGCTCTCTTTCCAGAGATCGTCCACCAGCCTGCGCTGGGGCGATTCTCCTCACACCGTCGTGCGAGGCAAAGATGTGTCGCCGCAGTCCAAGTACCCGATGCTTTCGCTTACCCCAGTGCTTCAGCAATCGTCGCGATGATATCGTCCACAGCTTCTGTCCCCACCGAAAGCCGCAACAAATCCGGCGATAGTCCGTGTGCCGCCAGTTCGGTGCGGCCGGCCTCGCTGGTGACCAGATCGTAATGCGCGAGATAAATAAAAGGCGAAATCAAGGTCGTGGACATGCCAAAGCTCGGCCCCTTCGGCAGGCGCACCTTGTCGTAGAATTGCTGCATCGAGCCCTGCAGCGTAAACGAAATCATGCTGCCGACGGATTCCGGCGTACGTGCGACTTTAAGATAATTATCCCGGGTGTCAGGCTGCAGCGCCCACCAAACCTTTTTGATTGCGGGATGAGTTTCGAGAAACGCCGCGACTTTGCGGGTGTTCGCGTTGATTTTTGCCACGACTGCGGGTGTGGCGCCGATTTGTGCGGCCAGCCGGCTGAGGTCCCGATCATGAACCGGCTCCAGCCATTGATTTACTTTCTCGCGCAGTGCGTCGGCGTCGGGACCCGCGGGGTTAATGACAATGGCGCCGGCGATGACGTCCCCCTCGTGCGCCGTGTACTTTGTCAGACTCTGCGTGACGACGTCGGCGTACGGCAGTAAATTGACATTGAACGATGAACTGATCGCCGGATCGAGAATGAGTCGTGCGCCGTGTTTTCGCGCGAGAGCCGACACGGCGGCGACGTCCGGGGTTTGAATCAACGGATTCGTCGGAGCCTCGATAATCAGCCCGGCAATCTGCGTGCCCCGCTCGGCGAAGATGCGTTCGACCGCCGCCAAGTCCGTCACATCACCGATCCGAACGTAGTCCGTCGCGGGGTTCGCCGTGAATTTTTTCAACAACGCGATAGAATCCAGATAAAGCCAGCCGAGCTGAATCCAAACGGAGCGACCGCGTGGTGCTTGAACGGAATTGATGGCGCGGAATGACGCGTAGAGCGCGTTCATGCCGCTCGGCGCGAGCAGAATATCCCCGTCCGGCGCGGCGGGATAAGCCTGGCGCAGAACTCGTTTCACCTCCGCTGCACTGTCGCCCGCAAAAAGTTTTTCCGGCGCGGCGGAAGACAAAACGCCCAGCCGAACCAAATGATCCTCGGCAGCGCGTGAGGAAAGAAATCCGCCGAGGTGCTGGAGAAAGACTTTTCCACGGGCATTCAGTTCGGGCGTGTCGCGATGCGCGACGCCGTTGATTCCGTCGATGCAGAAGGGATCGGCGTTGGCAGGTTGGGAACGTCCCAAATGATTGGCCAGCGCGGTGGCCATTTTTGCCGAACTAACCAGCCACAACGATCGCCCCGCGAGTTGCGGGCGGATTCCGAGGTGGGCGCAGAGTTGGCGCGCATGCGAGTGGACAACGAATCGCGGATAGCCCGACGTGATGTGTCGCGTGGTTTCCGGCTGGCCTTCCTCATAACCAATGATGTCGCGCAAGGTGGGCAGGCTGCAGGCCACGGAATGTGGGCTGCCGGGAATGCGTTGACCGAGAGGAATGGGCTGGAAGATCGACATGCTGGAACGGGGAAAATTGTCTGTGACCGCGAGGTAAGCAACCACGGTCTGTGTCATCCCGCCCGAGGGCGGGAATTACGAATGACGAATTACGGAACGATGAATTCGAGGGTCGAGGGTACTGGACATGGATGGTGGTGCGGGCCGTTTTATCCGAACGAGCGGTCGGATTCGTTCGATCTCTACCGCGGCTTTCCCGCAAAACGTGTTGCGATTCGCTTGGAAGCGGTAAACCAATACGCGCATGAAATTGGTTTCATGGAACGTGAATGGCGTGCGCGCCGTACTGAAAAAAGGCTTTTTGGATTACATGGCGAAGGTCGATGCCGACGTGATTTGCCTCCAGGAAACGAAAGCCCATCCGGGTGACGTTCAGCATGTGGCATGGGTCGCCGGCTACACGCCGCATTGGTACTCGGCCGTGAAGAAAGGCTATTCAGGTACGGTGATTTTCACGCGGCTTCCGCCAAAGAAAGTCACCTGCGGCATCGGGTTGCCCGGGCACGACGATGAAGGGCGCGTGATCACCGCGGAGTTTGACGACTTTTTTTTGGTGAATGTTTATCAACCGAATTCCCAGCGTGGTCTGACCCGTTTGAAATACCGCACGGAAGAGTGGGATCCGGCCTTTCTCGCGTTTTTGAAAAAGCTCGAGAAGAAGGGCAAGCCGGTGGTGTTTTGCGGTGACTTGAATGTCGCGCATATGGAAATCGATCTGACGAACCCCAAAACGAACCGTCGCAACGCCGGTTTCACCGACGAAGAACGTGCCAATTTCACCACCTTGCTCAGCCGGGGATTTGTCGACACCTTCCGCGAATTTGAAAAAGGCCCCGGTCACTATTCATGGTGGAGTCAGATGATGAACTGCCGGGCGCGAAACATTGGGTGGCGCGTCGACTACTTCGTGGCCTCGGAAAAACTCCGTCCTGCGCTCAAGCGCGCGTGGATTTCCCCGGAAGTGATGGGCAGTGATCATTGCCCGGTGGGTTTGGAAATTAAATGAGCCGGGTGAGCGGAAGCGTCTCCCGCGCCGTGGAAGAAAAAATGCCGGCGGAGGTGCGTTTGGGACGTTCCGGCGTGCATGGATTCGGTTTGTTCGCGCGCGATTTCATTCCCAAGGACGCGCGAATCATTGAATATGTCGGTGAGAAGATCACCAAGGCCGAGGCCGAGCGTCGCGAAGGCCGGCGGCTGGAGCGTCTTGCCGCGGGCGAAGACGGCTGCGTTTACGTTTTTGAGCTTAACCGACGGTACGACATCGATGGCAACGTGAGGTGGAATCCGGCCCGCCGGATCAATCACTCCTGTGCGCCGAATTGCGAGACGCAGAATATTCGTGGGCACATCTGGGTGATCGCGTTGCGCGACATCGCGCCCGACGAGGAACTTAATTACGATTACGGTTTCGATTATTCCGAGTGGCAGGATCATCCCTGTCGCTGTGGGACAAAAGAGTGCGTGGGCTTCATCGTGAAAGCCAGCCAACGATGGCGGGTGCGCCGTGCGCTCGCGGCGAGCCAAGCCGCAATTTGAGGCAGGGGAGGCTTTTCTTTCGGTGAAATTCGGCCACGCTGATGGACGATGAAGCCTGAACAACAGCTGAAAGCCTTGTTAATGGGAAAACCGCCGCTTTCAGTCGCGGTCGCGGAAAGTCTGACGGCCGGACATCTGCAGGCGCGCATCGCGGCGGTATCGGGCGCGTCGAATTATTTTCTCGGCGGCATTACGGCTTATGCCCTCGATCAAAAAGTGAAACACCTGGGCGTCAGCCGGTCCGCCGCCAAAAGTGTGGACTGCGTTTCCCAATGGGTGGCGGTCGAAATGGCGCGCGGCGCGATCGAACTTTTCGGCGCTGATATCGCGATCTCGACGACGGGCTATGCGGAACCGAATCCAGCGGCCGGCGTGAAAGCGCCCTTGGCGTGGTGGGCGATTTGCCATGCGCAGCGCGGCGGGCGGATGGCGGTGGTGTCGGGGCTGGTGGAAGTGCCCGGCGCCAAGCGTGTCGAGGCCCAGGAGCGGATCGCCGGCGAAGTGCTCGGCGCATTGGTAGCTTATTTGAAAGAGTGGCGCGGGGCCTGAGTCGGGCTTCAGAATTTGCATCAGTCGGATCGGACCGATCCAACCGATCAGTCCCATGGGGCACAAAAAAAACCGCCACAACTTGCGGCGGTTTTTTGAGATTGGAAAAGCAGCTTACTGGGTCAAACGGGTGACGTAATCCATGATGAAGTGCGCTTCTGGCGGTGGCGTCACCCAGTCGCTGAAGAGCAGCTCGGGAATGCGATTGTCGCTGTTGTAGAAAATGCGGTTCGCTTCGTTATCCGGCGACATGTAGCCGGTCTTGATCGCGGCGCCGAGGAAGAGGCCTTCGGAGGCGGAGTAGACGAGCACATTGGATTCGGTGTTGACCGAACGGGTCGTGCTCTCGCGTTCGGCGGCGCGGATGCCGGCGTTGGCCTTCGCTTCGATGCCGAGATTAAATTTGTTTTTGAAAAGCAGGCGGGAAGCCGCGTCGTCCATTAACAGGTAAACCGCGGTGATCGATTTGCCGCCGGCTTGCAGCCCGAAGCTGAGTTCGCCGGCGCGAAGAAAGGCCGGGACCGACCATTTGCCGTTTGGACGGCGCGCCATCGCGACTGCGTAACCGTCTTTGATGCCAAAAAAGAAGCCGGCTTGGAACTGGTTTACGATCACGATGCCCTTCGCGCGCTTCAAATATTCGGCGGGAATGGCCGTCTTAAAGTTGCCCTGAATATCTTGCAGGATCGCTTCGCAAGAATCGAGGTGCTCGATCACGGTTTTGCGGGTCGTGACCGGTTCGGCTGCGGACAAAAAGCCGGCGAACGTAGTGAAGGCGAAAAGGAGGGTGAGGAACTTCTTCATGTGGATTGAGTGGGAATAGGCCCTGGCTGCGGGAGCACAAAGCTATTTTCAGGAACGGAATAAGCAGATTAAAGCGGAGAATGAAAGCCCCTACTTTGCCTGTTCGGGGAGGCTTTTGTGGGGGGATGCTGAAATGGACAGGCAGGCGAACGGGAAGTTGCACCCTTCATTCAAGGCCCCGCTGCTCGATTTCCTCCTCGCTCCAGCCGAAATAGTGCCCGAGTTCATGAAGGTAGGTCAGGCGCACTTCATCGCGATATGTGGCCTCGTCTCCCTCGGCAAAATCCCAGAGATTTTCGAGGAAAAGTACGATTTGCGGGGGTAATGCCCCGGTTTGTCCGGAAGTGTCGAGGTGATCTTGCCCAACGAATAGCCCGAGAATGTCCGAATCCAAGCCGTCCGCCACCAAGTCGTCGCTTGGAAATGGCTCAAAAACTACCGGTACCCCCTGGGCGGCGTCCCGAACCGCAACCGGCAGGCGTCGCTGCGTCGACTCCACCGTGACGGTGGCAATGGATGTCAGTTGGTTGTACGTCATAACCGGGAGGGAAGGACGGGGCTCCAAGTCCGGCCTATCGCGGTAGCTCCCGGGAAAGGTCAAACCGTTCGAACCGTTCTCCCAACCACCACACGGTGGCGGCAAATTCCGCGCTCAGGATGATGCTGCCAATGACCGCAGCGACCACGAATGCCGCGACTTTTCCGATCACCCAAGCCAGCGCCAGGATCGCCAGCCCTCCGCACAGCGCGGCCGGGAGTAAGGCCACCAACAGTACGATGATATATCCGGCGAAAAAAATCAGCCGCTGTCCCATGACTTCGATCCCGCCGCCACGCCCGGCCGAATTTTCGATCCACGCGGGAAAGTACAGGGTCGCCGCGAAAGGAATGCTCAGCATCATGCCGGTAAGCGGCGGCAGAATCAGCGCGATGCCAAGAACGCCGAAGGCGAAAAGTATCGGAGCAACCGCAGCCGCCTGACCTGACATTCCGAAGAGAGGTGTCCCCAGCATTAGCAGCAACCATTCGATGGCCGCCAGAATGATGATCGGCGTGGTGAGCGAACCGAGCACGACTTGCCAGCCGCGCAGCGGATAACTTTTAAGCAAATCGAAGTGGGTGACCATCAATCGGACGTTTTGTCGCATGAACATGGGGCCCACAACGAGCAGCCATGCCCCGAAACCCAGTGAACACGCGGCGACGACTGCACACGCCTCCCGGCTTAGGTGGGTCGTTCTCGCCCAGACGTGAAACCCGACAATGAGCGTCGCAAAAATCAACCACGTGCGGATGCGGAAAAAGGGCCCCATCGCGACCAGGTTTTTCCAGAGGAACGCCATCGGAATGTTACCTTGCGCAGCAAGCGCAAAAGCGGGCGGGCGTGCCTTGCCCGGCCGGCCCGGCTGCCGCGGCCATTCGCCCGAACGAATCGACGCAATTCGCTCCGCTTGCTTGCGCGCGTGGTCGATTGAGGCCTCTTCAAAAGAAACATCGGCGCGCACCACCCACCAGTAATGAACGGCCATCACTGCCAGCGCGGGACCGATTACCCACGCAAAAGTCGACAAATCGGCGGCGAAATAGGGGCGCACGATCAAGGCAAACGGCGCGAGAATCCAGCCCACCGGCGGAGCTTGCAAAATGCCGCCAAAGTAGCGGACCAGCGTCTCCACGCTGGCGTAATCGGCCGTCGTGGGCGGCGCCACGTGCTGTCGCAGCCACCAAATGCTGCCGCAAACAAGCACGGCGATAAAGGTAACCGCGAAGATCCGCCGGCGGTTGGGATGAATGCCCAGCGTGAGCAACCGTTCACGGGCAAATGAAGCAGCGATGAAATGCAGGCTGAGGGTGGAAAGGATCACCCACCAGCCAACGGCATGCATCAGCGGGCTTCCGCCAAGGTAACTGGCGCGGCGAAAAATCAGTGAAAGAAAAAAGGTCGAAATGAGAATGGCGACCTGCGAGCGCAGCAGTTTGAAATGGATCAGCCGTTTGCGGGAGATCGGAGCGGGAAAAAGAAACGCCACCTCCGCCTCGGTGAATTGCAGCGCGGCACGTCCTGACGGTAGCACCCACGACAGCGCCACAATGACGAACAGCAGCAGTGCACCGAATGACGTAAGATAGGGCGCGAGTTCGACAGGCAAATGTGGCGCCCCCGGTTGGTGCGCCCCCGAAAAAACGCCGGCGAGAACTTTGCGGAAAAAGAAAAAGTAGAAATAAAACGCCCCGGCGATCGCCCCAAATAGATATTTCGGCTGCTTCAGTCGTTTGATTCGCTGAACCAACCGGTTTTTCAGCGTGGTTGCCTGAAGATAGAAAAATGCGCTGGTCACGGCAGGATGGGCGGCGTCGAAGGGTTCTCGGTATCGCCGGTGGCGCGGAAAAATACATCCTCAAGGCTCAATTGTTCGCCATTCGAAAACCGGTTGCGCACATCGAGCATGGTGCCGTGCGCTTTCTTTTTGCCGTCCTTCAAGATCAACACGTGCGAACAAACTTCCTCGAGCAACGATAGGAGATGCGAGCTCAGGATGATGGCCGCGCCGTCGCGCGCGAGCCGCTTCATGACATCCTTCATCCGGCGGATGCCGCCCGGGTCGAGGCCGGTCAGGGGCTCGTCAAAGATAATCACCTTCGGCTGGTGCAACAGCCCGCAGGCGATCGCGAGCTTCTGTTTCATGCCGCGCGACAACTCGCCTGGGAGGAGATCTTTCTTATCGCTCATTTCCAGTTCGGCGAGAATCGGCCCGGCTCGCATTGCCCAATCGGGCACGCCGTACAACCGTGCGACAAAGTTAAGATGCTGCCATACGGTGAGGTATTCGAAGAGTCTCGGCTCGTCCGGAAAGAAGGCGAGCTGGCGTTTCGCGGCGACGGGATCCGCCAGTAAATCGACGCCGCCGAGGCGGACCGCGCCTTGAGTCGGCGGGATAATGCCCGTCACCGAGCGGAGCGCGGTGGTTTTTCCGGCTCCGTTAGGCCCGACCAAGCCCATCACTTCGCCGGATTGGACATTAAAGGAGAGGTCGTGGACGGCGGTAAAATCGCCATATCGCTTGGTCAGGCCGGTTACTTCGATCATGGAAGCCAGCACCTTGGGCAAATCCCGCCCCGGAGTAAAGCGACGCTTGGATGGGCGGATGAATTCCAATTTGGGCGACGTTCAAAAAATTATTCGCACATGTCGCAGAGAAAAATGAAACCTCTTTAGTTTCGTCGCGTCGTACGTGGAGTAACCAATTTACTGCTCCATGAAAAAACAGGCTTTAGTCCTCTTGGGTTTCGCGGGTTTTTTATTGATCGCTTCTCCCGTTGTCCGGGCCGATGAGCCGGCGGCCGGAACACCGCCACCCCCTCCGGGTGAAAAAGGCGAAAAACGCGAGCGTCGTCAGGATATGCGGGAGAATTTCGACAAAATGGCGAAGGAGTTGAATCTCACCTCGGACCAGAAAATCCAGATCGAGGCGATTCGCAAACAGGCGCGTGAGTCGATGAAGGCTGTCCGCAATGATACATCGCTGACCGAAGACCAGAAACGTGAGAAAGGTCGCGAGATTATGAAAACGGCGGTCGATCAGGAACGCGCGATCCTGACGCCGGAACAACAGGCAAAGCAAAAAGAGCTTCGCGAAAAGCATGGTCGTCACGGACCGGAAGATCACCCACCGGGTGACATGCCACCGCCGCCACCAGCAGCGAAGTAAGCGATAATTTTTTAGAATTCTGCACTGGGGTGCAGTGTGTGTGCAAAATAAGCGCCGCGGCGTGGGGCCGCGGCGCTTTCTTTTTTTTAACTTCGTGCAATCCGCCGGATCGGTCCCTTTCCAGCACATTGGGATCCTAAGCTTAGAATTCCACGTGGACAAGTTGTCGCG
>JADMIO010921752.1_pt1 | contig 72054 bp, 75 predicted proteins | sample 8958161 | NCBI WGS metagenome assembly JADMIO01 (sample SAMN16585339, study PRJNA669376) | soil metagenome | isolation source: Crop rotation soil | place: USA: Cullars Rotation, Alabama | collected 2011 | reverse complement strand
CGCGACAACTTGTCCACGTGGAATTCTAAGCTTAGGATCCCAATGTGCTGGAAAGATGAACGGCTCGAACCGCATGTCGCCGGTCTTGGCGCGGTCGTACGTCATGTAGGGCGCATCCAGCACCTCGCCCAGGCTCGCGAGCACGCGCTCGGTTTCGCCTGACAGCATGTGCGGCTTCAGGTCCATCAGGTCGTCGAGTTCGGTGCGGTGCACTTCGAGCAGCGGCTCGTCCTTGAGCCAGCGCGCCACGGTGCCGTCGGGCAGGTCAAGGATTTCGTTGTCGACGAATTTCATCGCCGCGTCGAGGCGCGCGTACACGGCGGCGGCCAGCGCGGCTTCCGACTGGCGGGCCGGGTCGCCGCCATCCTCGGAAAAGCGCAGGTTGGCCCACGCGTAAACGCGCTGCAGGCGCGCGAGCAATGCGTCGCGGGCACCCAGGCAGGCGAGCAGCGTGGCGCTGCCTTCACCCAGCTTGCCCTGGTGGCGCGTGACAGTCGTGAGGGATTCTTCGATCGCGGCGAGTTCGGCGCGCCAACCTTCTTCGGTGGCGAACAGGTCGGCGAGGTTCCAGGTGGTTTCGGGTGCGGCTTCTGCGCGGGTCAGCGGTTTCATCGGGTCTTGCGTCTCCTTGGCGCAAGATCGTACCGTGAGCCGGCAACACGCCGGACTAGGTGCGCTTCGTCCGTTTTGCGCGCACCGTCCGGCCTCGCGCGCCCCGGAGCAGATCGACGGCTGGATTTGCTTCGGCAGGCAGGTCGGTCTGGAAGATGCGCGTGAAATCGCAGCTTTCCTGGGCCAGCCTGGTGACCGAAGCGATCAATGAGCTGCGCTCGTCGCCGCGGTAAAGAGCGACATAGCGCGTGGGTGGAAAGGCCGGGGACACCTTCAGTATTTCCAGCGACCCGCTGTCGATCATCGGCTGGAGGCACTGCCATGGAAGGTACGTCACCCCGAGGCCGGACACAGTCATCGAAATGAGCGCCAGCATGTTGTTGCTGCTCAGCGAGGAGCCGGGCACCTTCAGGCCGTGGGCACTGAGCCAGGGGTCGACCGACATCCCGACCCCCGACTTGCTGCTTTGGGTGAGCAGCCGGTACTTGCCCATGTCGCGAAGACGCAGCGGGTTCGCCGTGTCGACCAGCCCGGGCTTGCACATCCAGGCCATCTCGAGCTCGCCCACGCGGCGGGATTCGCACCTCGGGTCTTCCAGCGCGTCGGGCACGATGGCGATGTCCAGTTCGTCGCCCAGGAGCTTGTCGCGAAGGACGGTGCTGGTGTCGACGTCCGGCTCGATCACCACCTTCGGGTAGAGCGATTCGATTCGCCGCACCAGCCGTGGCAGCCATGTCATCGCCGTGAGTTCGGTCACCCCGATTCGCAACCGGCGTTCGATGACCTCCGGCCTCAGGAACTGTTCGACAGCGGCGTCGCGCTCGCCGAGCAGGCGCTTCGCGACCGCGAACATCTCCTCGCCCTTGTCCGTCAGCCGTGCGGTGCGAAGCGACCGGTCGAACATCGGTGTCGCAAACAGCGACTCGAGCTCCTGAACGCGTTTGGAAATCGCGGATTGCGTCGCGTGCAGCTTGCCGGCTGCCTGGGCAAACCCGCCCAGCCGCGCAACCCAGTAGATCGCTTCGAGTTGCTTGAAGGTCATCATGGGCGGGCCTCCGGGATTTCCCTTGATTCATCGATTTTATTCTCGATAAACCACGCAAAAATATCGCTTTTTTTCTGGTGGCGGCTGGCCAAGAATCCTCCTTGTCATGCCAGAAGCCTCCATCTCCCATCGCCCCGTTCCGGCGGCCGCGCCGGCTTCGCTCAGCGATGCATTCACCAACGTGGTGACGCCGCACCTGAGCGACAACCTCGACCGGATGGCCGGCATCACCGGCTTGCAGCGCTTCCACCGCGCCCGCAAACTCGTCGGGACGGCCTTCACCGTGAAGACGCGCCCCGGCGACAACCTGCCCATCTACCACGCGATGCCGCTGCTGCAACCGGGCCACGTGCTCGTGATCGACGGCGGCGGCGACCTGAACAACGCGCTTGTCGGCGACCTGATCCTCACGTATTTGCTGCAACGCGGCTGCGCTGGCGTGATCGTCGACGGCGCGGTTCGCGACGTCGCAGCATTCCTCGAGGCCGATTTCCCCTGCTATGCACGCGGCGCGTCGCATCGCGGGCCGTACAAGAACGGCCCCGGCGCCCTGAATGTGCCGGTGGCGATTGCCGGGCAGGTCGTGAGCCCCGGCGACATCGTCGTCGGCGACGAGGACGGCGTGGTGACTTTTCCGCAAGCGGATGCCGGGCGCCTGCTCGAAGCGGCACGCCGCAGCGCCGTGAAAGAAGAGGCGATACGCGCGGAGATCCTCACGGGCCGCGTCGGCCAGAGCTGGCTCGAGCCCTTCCTGGGGAAGCAGGCATAGGGGCCCGAAGTGCAACTGGCCAACCGACTCGATTCCGTCAAGCCGTCGCCCAGCATGGCGGCGAAAGCGCACGTCGACTCGCTGCGCGCCGCCGGGCGCACGATCATCGACTTCACCATCGGGGAGCCCGACTTCCCGACGCCGCCCCACATCGTCGCCGCGGGCGTGGACGCGCTGAACGCCGGCCAGACGCGATACACCGGCTCGGCCGGCATCGCCCCACTTCGCAAGGCCATTGCCGCCAAGCTCGCGAATGAGAACGGGCTCGCATACACGCCCGGGCAGGTCGTCGTGGGCAACGGCGCGAAGCACGTGATCTACAACGCGCTTGCCGCCACGCTCAACGAAGGCGATGAAGTGATCGTGCCCGCGCCGTACTGGGTCTCGTACCCGGACATGGTGGCGCTGCACGGCGGCAAACCGGTCATCGTGCCGAGCGACGAGCGGACCGGGTTCAAGCTGGTCCCCCAGGCGCTCGAGCAGGCCATCACGCCGCGGACGCGGTGGTTGATCCTGAATTCACCGAACAACCCGACAGGTGCGGTATACACCGCGGCCGAGCTGAAGGCCATCGGCGAGGTGCTGCTGCGTCATCCGCACGTCTGGGTGATGACCGACGAGATCTATGAACACTTCGTCTACGGCGCCGCGAAGCACGTGTCGCTGCTTGCCCTGGTTCCCGAGCTCGCGGGCCGCGCGCTAGTCGTCAACGGGATGTCGAAGGCGTACGCCATGACCGGCTGGCGCATCGGATACGGCGCCGGCCCGCAAGCCCTGGTGAACGCGATCGTCCTGCTGTTGTCGCAAAGCACTTCCTGCGCGTCGGCAATGGCTCAGGTGGCGGCCGTCACCGCGCTCGAAGGCCCTCAGCAATGCGTGGCCGATGCGCGCCAGCTCTTCGAAGCGCGCCGCGACCGCATGTCCGCATTGCTCAATCGCATCCCAGGCATTCGCTGCACGGCGCCCGACGGCGCGTTCTATGTGTTTGCGTCGGTCGCAGGCCTGATCGGCGCCACGACGCCGGCCGGGCGCAAGCTTTCGAGCGACGTCGATGTGATGATGTACTTCACGGATGTCGCAAGTGTCGCCTCCATCGACGGCGCGTCCTATGGTTTGCCGGCGCACCTGCGCCTGTCTTTCGCAACGGGAATCGAACAGATCGAAGCCGGTTGCGCCGCACTCGCCCGGGCCATCCAGGCCCTCAACTTCTCCCCCATCACCGAGGAAACCTCCCATGCGTAAGCTCTCCCTGATCTCGATCGCGCTCGCGGCCGCAGCCGTGTTCGCGCAGGCGGCCCACGCCGACCAGCTCGCCGACATCAAGCAGAAGGGCACGCTCGTGTGCGGCACGCTGGGAACGGCGGAGCCTTTCAGCTTCCCGAACCCGCAAACCCGCGAGACGCAGGGCTACGACGTGGACTTCTGCGCCGCCGTTGCCAAGGGCCTGGGCGTGAAGCTCGAACTCAAGCTCATCTCGGTGCCCGCGCGCATCCCCGAACTGATGCAGGGCCGTGTCGACGTGCTGGCCGCGAACCTCGGCTACACGCCGGAGCGCGCGCAGCAGATCGCCTTCAGCGAGAGCTATTTCGTGAGCAACCAGGTCGCCGCCGCACGCCGCGCCGACAAGATGAAGACCCCCACCGACCTCTCCGGCAAGCGGGTCGCGGCGGCGAAGGGCTCGACGTCCGAAGCGGGTGCGCGCAAGCACATCCCGAACGTGCAGACCGTGAGCTTCGAAGACACGCCTTCGATCTTCCTGGCGCTCCAGCAGGGCAAGGTTGACGGCGTCGTGATCTCCGAGCTCACCCTGGTCGCGTGGAAGAAAGACGCCGAGAGCAGCCCCGTTCCGATCGACGTGCTGCAGCCGGCCCTGTTCGCCGAGCCGTGGGGCATCGGCATGCGCAAGGGCGAGACGGCGCTGATCGCGAAGGTCAACGAGATCCTCTCAGGCATGGAGAAATCCGGCGAAGCCGTGAAGATCTTCGACAAGTGGCTCGGCACCGGCACGAAGTTCAACCTGCACCGCTCGTTCCGTATCGAGGCGATCAAGGGCTGAGCGCCGCGAAAGCACGCCATGCAACTCGACTTCTCCATCCTCCTGCACGACGACGCACCGCAGATGCTGGTGCGTGGGGTCGTGCTGATGATGGAGCTCACGGCGCTTGCGTGGATCCTGGCGATGGTGCTCGGCACGGTGCTCGCGCTCATCCGCATGAGCCGCAACAAGGTCGCGGAAGCCGCCGTGGGCGCCTGGGTCGAATACCACCAGAACGTGCCGATGCTGGTGCAGATCTTCCTGTGGTACTTCGGCATCGCGACGCTGCTGCCGGGCGGCTTCCAGCTCTGGCTGAACCGGCACGGCGGCGAGTTCACTTTCGCGACCATCGCGATCGGTCTGGCGACTTCCGCGTACATGTCCGAAGGGCTGCGCGGCGGCATCCGCTCGATCCCGCAGTCGCAGGTCGAAGCAGCGCGGGCGCTGGGGCTTTCGTACTTGGAGGCTTTCCGCCACGTCGTTTTTCCGCAGGCGTTTCGCATCGCCCTTCCGACGCTGGTCAACCACACGGTGCTGCTGTTCAAGAACACATCGCTGGCGATGACGATCGGCGTGGCGGAGATGATGTACGCCACGCGCGAGATCGAAAGCCGCACCTTCAGGACGATCGAGATCTACCTGCTTGCGACCGTGGTCTATCTCGGCATCTCGCTGCTGATCATGGCCGGCGGCAGTTTCGCGGAACGGCGCCTGCGCGTCGCGACGAGGTAAGGGATGGGCGAGATCGCTGCGATCCTGCACGACTACGGCCTGCTGCTCCTGGTGGGGCAGTACCCGACCGGGCCCCTGGGCGGGCTGGCGCTCACATTCATCCTGGCGGTGCTCGGGCTGGTGCTGGCCTTTCCGCTCAGCGTCTTGCTCGCGCTCGCGCGCGTCAGCCCCTTCCGGCTCCTGTACTGGCCGGCGACGGCACTGGTCTACGTGATGCGCGGCCTGCCGCTCATCATGCTGATCTTCTGGGTGTACTTTTTCCTGCCGGTGATCGTCGGCAAGCCGGTGAGCGGCTTCAGTACGCTGCTGGCCACGCTGGTGATCTACGAAGCGGCGTATCTCGCTGAGATCGTGCGAGCGGGCATTGAATCGCTGCCGCGCGGCCAGATGGAAGCCGCGCGCTCCGTCGGCCTGTCGTACATGCAGGCCATGCGGAAGGTGATCCTGCCGCAGGCGATCTACAACATGGTCCCCGCGATGCTCAGCCAGTTCGTCTCGACGATCAAGGAAACATCGCTGGGCTACGTGATCAGCGTGAACGAACTCACTTTCGCGGCGAACCAGATCAACGCCACGCTGCTCACCAAGCCCTTTCCCGTGTTCGTGATCCTGGCATCGATCTACTTCGTGCTGTGCTTCACGCTGACGCAAATCGCGCGGCATCTCGAAAAGCGCGTCGCGCGGCGCCGGGCGGGCGTTGCCGGCTCGGTGGCCGCGCCCGTCCCGCTGCCGGACCTGGCGGCGATTGTCGAATGAGGACCCCATGATCCAGTTTGAAGGCGTGAACAAGTGGTATGGCCAATACCATGCGCTCCAGGACATCGACGCCAACGTCGCGAAAGGCGAGGTCGTCGTCGTATGCGGCCCCTCCGGCTCCGGCAAGTCGACGCTGATCCGCACCGTGAACCGGCTGGAAGAAATCCAGAAGGGCCGCATCCTCTTCGACGGGCAGGACGTGCATGCGCCTTCGCTGGACCTCAATCGCTTCCGCAGCCGCGTCGGGTTCGTCTTCCAGAGCTTCAACCTGTTCCCGCACCTGTCGGTGGCGGAAAACATCATGCTGGCGCCGACGACGGTGATGGGCCGCGACAAGCCGCAGGCGCGCAAGCGCGCGGAGGAACTGCTGGCGCGCGTCGGCCTCGCGGCGAAGATCGACGCCTACCCGGGCCAGCTGTCGGGCGGGCAGCAGCAGCGCGTCGCCATCGCGCGGGCACTGGCGATGGAACCGCCCGCGATGCTTTTCGACGAGCCCACCAGCGCGCTCGACCCCGAGATGGTCGGCGAAGTGCTGCAGGTGATGAAAACGCTCGCGCGCGACGGCATGACCATGATCTGCGTGACGCACGAGATGAATTTCGCGCGCGAAGTCGCCGACCGTGTCCTCTTCATGGACCACGGGCGCATCGTCGAGACCGGCACGCCGTCGGCCTTCTTCTCCAACCCGCAAACCGAACGCGCGCAAAGGTTCCTCGCCGACCTTCGCTCGCACTGACCCTGTCGCAAACATGCAAGACCCATCGAGAGGCGAGGCTTTCCCCGCCGGGCTGTCGCGCGAGATCAAGGCGCGCTTCCACCACGTCGACCATGACTTCATGGGCCGCGAGCGCATCTACTTCGAGAACGCCGGAGGTTCCCTGCGCCTCAAGGCCGCGACCGAAGCGGCCGCGAAAGTGGATGCAATACCCGACAGCGCGGAGCGCATCCACGAAGTGGCCGCGTGGTTGAAGCAGGTGCAGCTGCGCGGCCTCGAAGACGTCCGCACCATCCTCAATGCGAAGGGCGGCGCCATCCACGCGTCGCTCACGGCGTCGGGCGCGATGTTCGACATGATTCGCGCCGTGGCGGAAAACGTCCCCGGCGACAACATCGTGACGACGGTGCTCGAGCACCCGTCCTCGTATGACGCCGCGGCCCTTTACGCGCAGCGCCTGGGCAAGGAGCTTCGTGTCGCGCGGAGCAATCGCCGCACGGGCGGCATCGACATCGATGAGATCGTGCGCCTGGTCGACGAGCGCACTTGCGTCCTGGTGCTGATCCAGGCCTCGAACATTTCCGGCGCGAAGCTCGACCTGGAACAGGCGGTGCGCCGCGCGCGCGAGGTCAAGCCGGATCTTTATGTGATCGTCGACGCCGTACAGCATGCGCCGCACGGGTTGATCGACCTCGAGAAGACGCCGGTCGACGGCATCAACATCGCGCCCTACAAGTTCTTCGGCTGCCGCGGCTCGGGCTTTTCATGGCTTTCCGATCGCGCCGCGGTGCTGCCCCACCACAAGCTGGCCGGCAAGCACGAGGACTTCTGGGACCTGGGCAGCGCAGCGCCGTGGCAATTCGCAGTCGCCAGCGAGATCGTCGACTACGTCTGCTGGATCGGCTTGCAGTTCGGCGGCGACGCGGACCGCCGGGCATTGTTCGCGCGCGGCATGGAACGCATCGGCCTGCACGAGCGCGCGCTGCTGCATCGATTGCTGGAAGGATCCGCCCCGGTGCCGGGATTGCGCCACATCCCCGGCGTGACGGTGCTGCTGGACCATGACGACCTCGCGTCGCGCGACCTGATCCTGGCGATTTCGATCGAGGGGCTCGAGCATCCGCAAGCAGTCCGTGAATACGAAAGCCGCGGCGTCATCGTGTACGAGCGCGTTGCCTCGAGCATCTATTCGGGGCGCATGCTGGAATCCCTCGGCCTCGAGGGTGCGGTGCGCATCTCCCCGATTCATTGCCACACCTTCGACGACGTCGACCGCTTTCTCGAAGTCACCCGGGTCATCACTGGCGTCGCCCGCCGCCCGATGCCGGGCTGATTGGCGTGTCAGTCACGCAAGCCCGAACACACCCCGCATGACGGATCGCGCGGCACACGAACTTCGTTCCACGCCATCGCCAGCCCATCGAGCATCAGCAAGCGCCCGGCAAGCGACTCACCTGTCTGCGCGAGCACCTTGAGCGCTTCCGCCGCCTGCATCGCGCCGATGATGCCCACCAGCGGCGCGAAGACGCCCAGCGTCGCGCAGCGCGTCTCCTCGAAGTTCTCGTCCGGCGGGAACACGCACGCATAGCATGGAGACTTCGCATCGCGCATGTCGAACACGGACACCTGCCCGTCCATGCGGATCGCTGCGCCGGAGACTAGCGGCTTGCGGTGCTTCACGCATGCCGCGTTGATCAGATGCCGGGTCTTGAAGTTGTCGGTGCAGTCGAGCACGACGTCGGCTTGCGGCACCAGTTCGTCGAGCAGCTGCGCGTCGGCGCGTGCGATCACCGGCTTCACGAGCACCTCAGGGTTGATCGCCTCTATGCCTTCGCGAGCCGACTGCGCCTTGGGCTGCCCCACGCGCTGCATGTTGTGCGCGATCTGGCGCTGCAGGTTGGTGAGGTCCACGCTGTCGTGGTCGACGATCGTGATGCGGCCCACGCCCGCCGTGCCCAGGTATAGCACCACCGGCGAGCCCAAGCCGCCCGCGCCGATCACTAGCGCATGTGCGCCCAGGATGCGCTCCTGGCCCTCGACGCCGATCTCCTCCAGCAGGATGTGGCGCGAGTAGCGAAGGAGCTGGTCGTCGGTCATTCGCGGATTGTTGCGCAACAAAAGAAAAGCCGCCTTGCGGCGGCTTCCTGGAATCCGGCGTGCGCCGGAATGACAAGCCTTAGTTGTCCTTCTTGTCCTGCTTGTTCTCGACGACCTGCGTCTTGCTGACCAGCACCGGGCGGCCCTTGAGCTGGTTCACGGCCTGGGCCAGCTGGAAGTCCTTGTCGGTGCCGTATTCGGGCGCGCGCGGGGCGGGGCCGCCGGCCTTGGCTTGTTCCTCGGCCTTCTTGCGGGCTTCCTCGCGGGCCTTCTCGATGGCCGGGTCCTTGGACTCGGGGCCCTGGCCGCTGGCGATGTGCTTCTCCAGGTCGGCTTCGCGTGTGCGCAGCAGCGAGAACACGTTGCCTTCAGCCGTTTCGTCGACCATGACGTCGGGCACGATGCCCTTGGCCTGGATCGAGCGGCCCGTCGGCGTGTAGTAGCGGGCCGTTGTGAGCTTCAGGCCGGTTTCGGGACCGAGCGGGCGCACGGTCTGCACCGAGCCCTTGCCGAAGGTCTGGCTGCCCAGGATGGTGGCGCGGTGGTGGTCCTGCAGCGCGCCGGCCACGATTTCGCTGGCGGACGCGGAGCCTTCGTTGACCAGCACGACGAGCGGCACGGTCTTGAGCGCGGCGGGCAGGCGGCGCAGCGGGTCGGAGCCTGCGCGGCGCTGGTAGTACTCCGGCGCGGCCTTGTAGACGAATTTGGATTCGGCCAGCTGCCCGTTGGTCGACACGACCGTGACGTTCTCCGGCAGGAAAGCCGCCGAGATGGCAACGGCCGCGTCGAGCAGGCCACCCGGGTCGTTGCGCAGGTCGAGCACCAGGCCCTTCATGTGGGGCTCGGCACGGTACATCTCCTCGAGCTTCTTGACGAAGTCGTCGACGGTGCGTTCCTGGAACTGGGACACGCGGATCCAGCCGTAGCCGGGCTCGACCACCTTGCCCTTGACGGACTGCGTGCGGATTTCCTCGCGCGTGATCGTCACCGGGAAGGAGCGGTTCTCGTCCTTGCGGTAGATCGTGAGCATCACCTTGGTGTTGGGCTCACCGCGCATCTTCTTCACCGCCTCGTTCAGCGACAGGCCCTTGACGGCGGCATCGTCGATCTTGGTGATGAGGTCGTTGGGCTTCAGCCCCGCGCGGTGGGCGGGCGAGCCCTCGATCGGGGAGATGACCTTCACGAGGCCGTCTTCCTGGGAGATTTCGATGCCCACGCCGACGAAGCGGCCGGACGTGCCTTCGCGGAATTCCTTGAAGGACTTCTTGTCGAAATATTGCGAATGCGGGTCCAGGCTGGAGACCATGCCGGCGATGGCATCCTGGATCAGCTTGTGTTCGTCGACGGCCTCGACGTAGTCGGTCTTGACCATGCCGAACACCGCGGCAAGCTGCTGCAGCTCTTCCAGCGGGAGCGGCGCGAGCGAGCCGCGAGCCACCGTCTGCAACGACACCGTCGTCAGCGCGCCGGCTACTGCGCCTACGGAAATCCAGCCGGCAATCTTCAGTTTGTGGCTCATCGAGAAGGGGGTCCTTGAAGGTCCTTGGGTAAGGCTTCGAAAATATACACCTGCGAAACGGGTATGACGCTAGCGTAACCGGGGGGTTCCCGCCTAGTTGCGTTGCTGGTGTGTAAAAGTCCCGGGGCTGGCGGTGCTGCATGCGCAACCCCGGGGAGGACCCACTTGGAGGTGGAGGCAAAGCCGGGAGCGGGGAGGGAGTCCGGCTTGCCAGCGCCAATCTAGGCCCCGGCATGGGGCGCCGCCCTAGGGAAAACGGTGGCCGCCCTTAATCCTTTTCCCTAAGCCCTTACTTCGTGGCCTTGCCCTGGTTCGCCACGGCCGCAGCGGCCTTGGCCACTGCCTCGGCGTCGCCCAGGTAGTAGTGTCGAATGGGCTTCAGGGCGTCATCGAGCTCGTAGACCAACGGGATGCCGTTGGGGATGTTCAGGCCCACGATCTCGTCGTCCGGGATGTTGTCCAGGTATTTCACCATCGCGCGGATCGAGTTGCCGTGCGCCGAAACCAGCACGCGGCGGCCCACCTTGAGCGCCGGCGCGATCGAGTCGTTCCAGAACGGCAGCACGCGCGCCACGGTGTCCTTCAGGCACTCCGTCATGGGAAATTCACCCGGCGGCACGTGCTTGTAGCGGATATCGCCCTTTTCGGTGCGCGGGTCGCCGGCTTCCAGCGCGGGCGGGGGAACGTCGTAACTGCGGCGCCAGACCAGCACCTGGTCGTCGCCGAACTTCTTCGCTGTCTCGGCCTTGTTCAGGCCCTGCAGCGCACCGTAGTGGCGCTCGTTCAGGCGCCACGAGTGAACCACGGGCAGCCACGTGCGGTCCATTTCGTCCAGCGTATGCCACAGCGTGTGCGTGGCGCGCTTGAGGACGCTCGTGTAGCAGATGTCGAAATCCCAGCCTTCATCGCGCAGGAGGCGGCCGGCGGCTTTGGCCTGTTCGATGCCTGTGGCGGTGAGCGGGACATCCGTCCAGCCGGTGAAGCGGTTCTCGAGGTTCCAGGTGGATTCGCCGTGGCGGATCAGGACAAGCTTGTGCATGGGAGCTTTCGTTGAAGGCAGGAGGAAAACCCCGGGTGGGCGGGAGGCAAACCCCGCATTTTAGAATCGCGGGTTGCCTTGAAGGAATCCACGTGAAATTTGTGATCGACAACTGGATGCTCATCACCATCGCCCTGACTTCCGGCGCGATGCTGGTGTGGCCCGTGATCCAGCAGTCCGGCGCAGGCCTGACGACCGGCGCCGCGGTGCACCTGATCAACCGCGAGAAGGCGGTGGTCGTGGATGTGTGCGAAACGGAGGAGTTCGCGCAGGGCCACATCGGCGGCGCGAAGAACATCCCGCTGGCCCAGCTGGAAGAACGGCTGCCCGAAGTGGTGAAGAACAAGGGTTTGCCGCTCATCCTCGTGTGTCCTACGGGCGCGCGCGCCAATCGCGCGCTGGCGACGGCGAAAAAACTGGGCTACGAGAAGGCCCAGTCGCTGGCAGGCGGGCTGAAGGCCTGGAGGGAAGCTAACCTTCCCGTCGAAAAGGCTTAAAGAACAAAGCTCATGCAGCCGGTCAAGATGTACACCACCGCGGTTTGCCCCTACTGCATCCGCGCCAAGCAGATCCTCAAGGCAAAGGGCGTGGCGGAAATCGACGAAGTCCGCATCGACCTCCACCCGCAGGAGCGGTTCAAGATGATGGAGATCACCGGCCGCCGCACGGTGCCGCAAATCTTCATCGGGCAGACCCATGTCGGCGGCTGCGACGACCTGGTCGCGCTGGAACACCAGGGCGCGCTCGACCCGCTGCTTCAGGGATAATCACCCTCTTTCCCGAATCCAGCCCGCTTCGGTCGATACCGGCGGGCTTTTGCACACATAGAGAGACCGCCATGGCCGAGACGTTCGAAAAAGACACCCCCGCCGCTCCCGTTTTCCAGATCCAGCGCGTGTACCTGAAGGAAGCCTCGCTCGAGCAGCCGAATTCCCCCGCGATCCTGCTCGAGCAGGAGCAGCCCGCCGTCGAGATCCAGCTGGGAGTCGAAGCCAACGCCGCTGCCGACGGCGTCTGGGAGGTCTGCGTGATGGCCACCGTCACGACCAAGATCAAGGACAAGACGGTGTTCCTGGTCGAGGTCAAGCAGGCAGGCATCTTCGAGATCCGCAACGTGGCGCAGGAGCAGGTCAGCCCCGTGCTTGGCATCACCTGCCCGCAGATACTCTACCCCTACCTTCGCGCCAACGTGGCCGACATCGTCACGCGCGCGGGCTTCCCGCCCGTGCACCTGACGGAGCTGAATTTCCAGGCCATGTACGAACAGCAGAACCCGCAGTTCCAGAACACGGCCCCCGGCGAAGAGTCCAAGGTCATCGCCACCGCCTGACGCTGCCATGAAGATCGCCGTGTTCGGGGCTGGCGCCTGGGGCACGGCGCTCGCGGTGAACGCCGCCGCCCGGCACGACGTGCTGCTCTGGGCACGCGATCCGCTGCAGGCCGAAGGCATGCGCCGCGATCGCATGAATGCGCGATACCTGCCGGGCACCGCGCTGCCGAGGCAGCTGCAGCTGTCCTCCGAAGCTTCGATTGCACCGCTCGCAGCGGCTTGCGATGTCGCCGTGGTCGCCACCCCCATGGCTGCGTTGCGCGGCATGCTTTCAGCACTCGCGCAGCAGCGAAAGCCGGTGGTGTGGTTGTGCAAGGGATTCGAGTCTTCCGGCGCGGAAGGCCTGCTGGGCCATGAAGTGCAAGCGCAAGCCGCCCCGCAGCTGCAGTGCGGCGTGCTGAGCGGGCCGAGCTTCGCAGAAGAAGTGGCGGCCGGGCGGCCAACGGCGCTCGTTGCCGCGAGCGCGCATGCAAGCGTGCGTGAGCTGCTCGTCGACGCTTTCCATGGCGATCGCTTGCGCGTCTACGCGAACGACGATGTCGCCGGTGTCGAAGTCGGCGGCGCGGTCAAGAACGTCCTGGCGATCGCGACAGGCCTTTGCGATGGGTTGGGGCTGGGCCTGAACGCGCGTGCCGCATTGATCACGCGCGGCCTCGCTGAAATGACGCGCCTGGGAATCGCGCTCGGTGCGCGGCCCGAAACGTTCATGGGCCTTTCGGGCCTGGGCGACCTCGTCCTGACCGCGACGGGCGACCTCAGCCGCAACCGGCGCGTCGGCCTGATGCTGGCGCAGGGCCGCAGCCTTGGCGATGCGACGTCATCGCTCGGGCACGTGGCCGAAGGCGTGCTCTGCGCGCGTGCTGTCGTGGCGCGGGCCAGGCGGCTCGGAGTCGACATGCCCATTTCGCGCGCCGTGGTCGGCCTGCTCGAAGGCGCCATGAAGCCGCAGGAGGCCGTGGCAGAGCTGATGGGCCGCGGCCCCGTGCCGGAAACCCGCTAGAAAAACCCCTCGCAGCGCGGTAGCCTGCTCCTTCCACGAATTGAAGGAGACCTGATGATGCGAAGAACCAGAATCATCGCGGTGCTTGCCGCGGCGGGCCTCATCGCCGCCTGTGCGTCGATGATGCAGGACAAGTCGATGAGCTTCTTCATCACGAGCGCCAATCCGGGCAAGGGCGGCGACCTCGGCGGCCTTGCCGGCGCCGATGCGTGGTGCAGGCAGCTTGCAACGGCGGCGGGGCACGGCAACAAGAACTGGCGTGCCTACCTGAGCACCGAGCCCGCCGGCGCGCAAGGGGCGGTGCATGCACGCGACCGCATCGGCAAGGGCCCCTGGTACAACGTGAAGGGCGACATCGTGGCCAACAACGTCGACGAGCTGCACGGCAACAACAACCTCACGAAACTCACCAACATCACGGAGAAGGGCCAGATCGTGAACGGCAGGGGCGACACGCCGAACATGCACGACATCATGACGGGCTCCGCGCCCGACGGCCGCGCCGTCGGTGGCGCGACGTGCAACAACTGGACGGCGAGTTCAGGCAGCAGCGCGATGGTGGGCCACCACGACCGAGACGGCACCAACCCCGACCCCGTGGCGAACGTCTCGTGGAATGCCTCGCACAAGACGGCCGGATGCTCGCTGCCCGAGCTGGCGCGTTCGGGGAGCGCCGGCTACTTCTACTGCTTCGCGGCGCGCTGAATTCAGGCGACCTGCGCGAGCGCGTCCGCGAGGGCGCGCTCGTCAGAGGGGCGCGTCACGCGCGCCACCTCGCGGCCATCCTTCATGAACACGAGGGTCGGCCACAGCTTGATGCGGAACGAGCGCCCCAGGGGCCGCCCCGGTCCGTCCTCCACCTTGATATGGCGCACGGCTTCATGGCCCGCGAACGCCCTGGCGATATGCGGCTGCGCGCCCTGGCACCAGCCGCACCAGTTCGTGCCGAACTCGATCACGACGGCGCCCTGCATTGCGTCGATTTCCTCGCGGGTGCGGGTCTCTGCGGTATAGGGATGGCTCATGCATGCACTGTGCACGAAAGGCGCACGGGCGGTGGTCGGCGGAAATCCAGCGGCCGCGCCGGATAATCGCGGCAATCTTCCCCCTCGATCCTTCCTGATGAACATCGTCGAACCGTTTCTCCGCGTGGCCCGGCAGCATCCGGGATTGCCGGCCCTGATTGCCGGCGGTTCGACGACCAGTTATGCGGAGCTTTCAGCACAGGCTGGAGCACTTGCCGCCGCGTTTCTTGCGGACGGTGTCCGCCCCGGGCATCGCGTGGCCGTCGTCGGGGGGCCCGCGTTGCGAGTCGTGTCGATGCTGGCGCTCGCCTGGATCGGGGCAGTGCCGACCGATACGGGAGCCGTGCCGGACGACCAGCTCCAGGGCCTCACCGACGTGCTGGAAGTCGATGCACTTTATGCACCCCGGAACATCATCCTCCAGGGGCCGAAGCCGCGGGTCGCCGGCATCGGGCCGGTCCTCGAGGCTGCGCGTTCCGCGACATCACCGGCCGTCCATGCCGCGGAACCATCGGATCCCTGGCGCATCAACGTCTCGTCGGGCACGACGGGCCGGCCGAAGGGCATCGTTTTTTCGCACGGGTGCACGATCGTCAACGTGAACCTGAACCGCAGTGTCTACCCGGCGGGCCCGGGGGACGTCGTCGTCATCGCGATGAATGCGGGAATGGGCTTCGCCGTGCACAACTGGCTGCGATGCCTCTACACGGGTGCGTGCGCCATCCTGGCGGAAAACCTGTCGCCCCAGGACCTCATCGCGCTGCTCAGGGGCCCGCAGCCCACGCACTGCATGACGACACCTGGTGTCGCGACGGTGCTGGCGAAGCTCACGGCGGAGGCCGCGGCGCCCGTGGCCGCGATGGGCCCGCGCCTTCACACGTTCAGCGTGGGCGGCGGGAGGCTTTCGGCCGCCGCCCGCGAGGGCCTGCGAAAGACGATCTGCCCGAACGTCCTCGTGCACTACGGTGCGACGGAGACTCACCTCATCGCGGTCCTCGACCCTGAACTGGCTGCGGCGCGGCCCCGGTGCTCCGGGCGGATCCTGCCCTGGGTCGAAGTGCAGGCGCTCTCCCCCGAAGGCGAAGTGCTGCCTGCCGGGCAGAAGGGCCGGCTGCGCATACGCGGCCCGCAGCTTGCAAGTGCCTATGTGGGCGGCGGCTCCGGCGATGCCTTCCATGACGGCTGGTTCCTGTCCGAGGACATGGGCGCGGTCGGCCTCGACGGTGTGGTCTTCGTGCAGGGCCGGGCCAACGACGTGATCAACCTGGCCGGCAAGAAAATCGATCCCGAAGTGCTCGAAGAAGCGATGATGGCCACGGGGACCGTGGTGGAATGTGCCGTCGTGGAAGTGCCCGGGGACATGGGGCCCGACCTCGTGGCAGTCATTGTCGATCCCGACAGGAAGGCCGACCTGGACGCACTCTCGCGGCGTTGCTCCGAGGCCATCCGGGGCGTGAAGGTGCGCCGGTTCCTGCGCACCGATTCCCTGCCGCGCAACGAGTCGGGGAAGGTCATGCGGGGCGCCGTGCGGCAGGCAGCCGCGGGTGCGGGCAAGGGAGGCAACGATGCGTGACCTTGCGATCGCTTTCGCGCTTTGCATCCTCGGCGGGGCGGCATTCGCGCAGGAGCGCATCTCACGGCTCGTGGTGCCCGTACCTGCGGGGGCCAGTCTCGACCAGGCCGCGCGGGCGCTCGCGCCCCGGCTTTCGACCGCCACGGGTGAAACCTGGATCGTCGAGAACCGGCCCGGCGCCGAGTCGATGATCGGCACGGAGCACGTGGCCCGCGCGCCCGCGGACGGCCGGACGGTGCTGGTGGGTGGCGTGACCACGGTGCTGGGCCCGCAGCTGCGCAAGGTGCCCTTTTCGCCGGATGACCTGCGGCCGGTCGTGAACCTCCTGCACACGGGGTACGTTGTCGTCGTGCCGGCGGAGTCCCCGCTACGCAGTGTTGCCGACCTGGCTTCGGCAGCTGCCTCGAACCCCCACGGGCTCAACTGCGGCGCGCCGCCGGGCCCCATGGGCCTTGGCTGCACCCAGCTGGGCCAGCGTTACGCGGGCAGGCTGCAGGCAGTGCCCTACCCCGGGATCGCACCGGCACTCGCGGCCCTGCTAGGCGGCCACCTGGATCTGCTGGTCGTCGCATCCGATGGCATGCTCAAGCTCATCGAATCGGGCAAGGTCCGGGTGCTGGCGACCACCGCGCCACTGGCGGGCGTCAGTGCCCCCCTGGTGACGGATGTCTGGCCGGGCTTCGTGCTGGAGACTTTCGTGGGGCTGTTCGTGCCGGCCGCGACACCGGAAACGGACGTGCGGCGGCTCAACTCGGCGGTCAACCGCATCCTGTCCGATCCGGCATTCGCTTCGTCGATGCGCGACATCGGGCAGGAACCCGTCGGAGGAACGGTGGAGGAATTCACCGCCCGCGTCGGCCGGGTGCGTGCCATTTACCGCGACCTTCTTCCGCGGCTGGGAATCGAGGCGCGCTGACGGCGCGGACCTCCAACCGGCGGTATTCTTGGCCCGATGTCCCTACCGCACGCAGAACTCCAGCTGCTGGCCGCCACCGCAAGCGAGGACGCAGCGCGCGCGCTTCGCGAAGACCTCGGCGCCGGCGATCTCACGGCATCGCTCGTGCCCGCCGGCCAGAATGCGCAGGCGCGCATCCTGGCCCGCGAAAGCGCACTGATCTGCGGGCGTCCGTGGGTCGAAGCCACGTTGTCGCAAGTCGATGCCTCCATCACGCCTCGTTGGCGCGTCGGTGAAGGCTCCAGTTGCGACGCGAACCAGGTCGTGCTCGAACTCGAAGGCCCCGCGCGGTCCCTGCTCACGGCCGAGCGAACATGCCTCAACTTCCTCCAGCTGCTGAGCGCCGTGGCCACGAAGACCGCCAGCTACGTCAAGGAAGTGCGCGGCACGCGCGCGCACATCGTCGACACGCGCAAGACACTGCCTGGCCTTCGCATGGCGCAGAAATACGCGGTGCGCGTGGGCGGCGGCACCAACCACCGCATTGGCCTGTTCGACGCCGTGCTGATCAAGGAAAACCACATCGCCGCGGCGGGCGGCGTGGGCGCCGCGCTCGAGGCGGCGAGGGGCGCGGCGCAGGCGAAGTTCATCGAGATCGAAGTCGAGCGGCTGGGCCAGCTCGAGGAAGCCCTCGCCGCCGGCGCCACCATGGTCCTGCTGGACAACATGGACATCCCCTCGCTGCGCGAAGCCGTGCGCATCAACGCGGGCCGGGCCATCCTCGAAATCTCGGGCGGCGTCACGCTCGACGGCGTGCGCGCCCTTGCGGAAACAGGCGTCGACCGCATCTCCATCGGCGCACTGACGAAGGACGTGAAGGCCATCGACTTCTCGATGCGCTTTTCAGGAATCTAAGGCTCGAGCATGGCCGCAGTCATCCCGATCAAGGAAGTTGAATACGAACACCCGCTGCCCGCGGGCACGTGCGACACGCGCTTCGCCTGGGCGCGTGTGCCGGCCGAGCCGACGCAGGACGAACGCGCGCAGCTGAAGGACAGGATCCGGCGGATGCTCAAGGAGCGCAACGCGGTGATGGTGTCGCACTACTACGTGCATCCGGACCTGCAGGACCTGGCGGAGGAAACGGGCGGCATCGTGTCCGATTCGCTCGAGATGGCGCGCTTCGGCCGCGACCATCCGGCCACCACGCTCATCGTGTCGGGCGTGCGCTTCATGGGCGAGACGTCGAAGATCCTCTCGCCGCACAAGAAGGTGCTGATGCCCGACCTCGACGCGACCTGCTCGCTCGACCTCGGCTGCCCCGCCGACGAGTTCTCGGCGTTCTGCGACGCGCACCCCGGCCGCACGGTGGTCGTGTACGCGAACACGAGCGCAGCGGTGAAAGCGCGATCGGATTGGCTGGTCACGTCGAGCTGCGCGGTGGACATCGTGCGCGCCCTGTCTGCGAAAGGCCACAAGATCCTCTGGGCGCCCGACAAGCACCTGGGCCATTACATCCAGCGCGAGACGGGCGCCGACATGGTGTTCTGGAACGGCTCGTGCATCGTGCACGACGAGTTCAAGTCCTTCGAGCTGGAAGCGCTGAAGAAGGAACACCCCGGTGCGAAGGTGCTGGTGCATCCGGAGTCGCCGGCGGAGGTCGTTGCGCTTGCGGACGCGGTGGGTTCGACCTCCGGCATCCTGAAGGCCGCAAAGGAGATGGACGCGAAGGAGTTCATCGTCGCCACCGACAACGGCATGATGCACAAGCTGCGCACGCTCAACCCCGGCAAGGTGTTCTACGAGGCGCCCACGGCCGGCAACAGCGCCACGTGCAAGAGCTGCGCGCACTGCCCGTGGATGGCGATGAACGGGCTGGCGGGCCTGGCCCATGTGCTGGAGACGGGCACGAACGAAATCTTCGTCGACGAAGCGATCATCGACCGCGCCCGCGTGCCGATCGACCGCATGCTGGCCTTCACGGCGGCACTCAAGAACGGTCAGCCCGCCGGCTCCCTCGTGCCCAACATCGGCGCGGCCTGAAACGCCGCGCGCACGTGGCGGTTGACGACGTCGCCCCGCGTGCGCATGCACTTGTCGACCGCGGCCGCGCATTGCGCATCGTCCGAGACGAGCGAGTGGCACAGGTTGGCGGCTGCCAGCGGGGCCGGCAGGTGCCTGCCGTATTCGCCCAGCAGGTGCTCGCTGCCCGCAATGTCCGAGACAATGACCGGGCTGAAGACGCCGACATTGTCGAGCAGGGGTATCGGCAGGATCTTCCCGAGGCCGGTGAGGAAGTCGGTGCTGACAGTGAGCTTGCCCACTTTCCGCTGCGCCTGCGCGATGCGCAGGCATGCGTCGATGAGGAAGTCCAGCTGCCGGTTCGCGCGGGTGAACACCGAGATCGAGTTGTTCACGCGTTGTTCGCACCGCAGCCGGCCTTCTTCGTCCAGCGAGGTCCACACTTCCAGGCAGAAGGCAAAGCCCGGCACCCCGTCGATGCCCAGGGCGGGCGCGTCGAAAACGAGCATGTCCGCGTCGACCCAGACGGCGCGCTCGTAGCCTGCGGCCAGCAGGTCGCGGGCGAAGACCAGCCGGGCGAGGTCCGTCACCGGGCAGATTTCGCCGGCGCAGCGATCGCGGAACCAGGCAGGCGCCAGGTCGAGGAAGCTGTCGTCGATGAGCCGGTGGTCGAAGCCGTTCGATGCGGCCCACGAACGCACGCTGGCGATGCACGCCGTGATCCAGTGGGGCACGTTCGTCGTGCGATAGGACTGGAAGACGGCGGTCTTCATCGCTAGGAAGGCGTCAGGACCGTCGGCTGCGCGTCGTCCACCATCTCCGGGTAGTCGCGCGAGAAGTGAAGGCCGCGGCTTTCGTGGCGGTGCTGGGCGGATTTGACGATCAGCTCGGCCACCGTCACGAGGTTGCGCAGCTCCAGCAAATCGCGCGTGACGTGGAAGTTCGCGTAGAACTCGTGAATCTCTGCCTGCAGCAGGCGGATGCGATGTTCGGCGCGCTCCAGCCGCTTGTTCGTGCGCACGATGCCCACGTAGTCCCACATGAAGCGGCGCAGCTCGTCCCAGTTGTGCGAGATGACGACGGCTTCGTCTGCATCCGTCACGCGGCTTTCATCCCAGCCGGGCAGCGCGGGCGGCAGTGGCAGCCGCTGCGAGAGGATGTCATGCGACGCCGAGCGCGCGAACACCATGCACTCGACGAGCGAATTGCTGGCGAGGCGGTTGGCGCCGTGCAGGCCCGTGTACGCCGTCTCGCCGATGGCGTGCAGGCCCGCGAGGTCGGTGCGGCCCTGCAGGTCGGTGTGGATGCCGCCGCAGGTGTAGTGCGCCGCGGGCACGACGGGGATCGGCTGCTTGGTGATGTCGATGCCCAGCTGCAGGCAGCGCGCGTAGATATTGGGGAAGTGTTCCTTGATGAACTCGGCCGGCTGGTGCGAGATGTCGAGGTACACGCAGTCGATGCCGTGCTTCTTCATCTCGAAGTCGATGGCGCGGGCGACGATGTCGCGCGGGGCGAGTTCTTCGCGCTTGTCGTGCTGCGGCATGAAGCGCGTGCCGTCGGGCAAAAGCAGCTTGCCGCCTTCGCCGCGCACGGCTTCGGTGATCAGGAACGACTTGACGTGCGGGTGGTACAGGCAGGTCGGGTGGAACTGGATGAACTCCATGTTCGTCACCCGGCAGCCCGCGCGCCACGCGGCCGCGATTCCGTCGCCGGTGGCCGTGTCGGGGTTGGTGGTGTACAGGTACACCTTGCCCGCGCCGCCTGTGGCAAGGATCGTCTGCGGCGCACGGAAGGTGACGACTTCATCCGCGATGTCGTCCAGCGCGTACAGGCCCAGGCAGCGCTGCGGCTCGTCGGGCGACATGCCCAGCTTGCGCGTGGTGATCAGGTCGACCAGCGTGTGGTGTTCGAACACGGTGATGTTCGGTGTCTGCTTCACGTGCTGGATCAGCGTCTGCTGCACGGCAGCGCCCGTTGCGTCCGTCACGTGCACGATGCGGCGCGCGCTGTGGCCGCCTTCGCGCGTGAGGTGCAGGTGGCCGCCTTCCTGCGAAAACGGCACGCCCATCTCCAGCAGCCAGTCGATCGTCTCCGGCGCGTGTTCGACGACGAAGCGCGTGGCGTCGAGCTGTGACAGCCCGGCGCCCGCGACCAGCGTGTCATCCACGTGCGACTGGAAGCTGTCGTCTTCGGCCATCACGGCGGCGATGCCGCCCTGGGCCCAGCCGCTGGAGCCGTCGCTCAGCGAGCGCTTGGTGATGATGGCAACACGCCTGGTCGGCGCGAGCTGCATCGCGGCCGTCAACCCTGCGAGGCCGCTGCCGACGATGACGACGTCGAAATCCTTTGTTGTCATCTCAAGCGGGTTGGTAGGTGATGCGGACGTAGATGGGTGCGTAGGCTTCGGCCTGGGTCACCTCGATCAGCGTTTCCTTCGCGAGCTCCAGCATCGCAATGAAGGTGACGATCACCACGGGCATGCCGCGGTTCACCTCGAAGAGGTTTTCGAACTCCACGAACTTCCGGCCCTGCAGCTTGCGAAGGATGATCGACATGTGCTCTCGCACCGACAGCTCCTCGCGGGTGATCTTGTGGTGCTGCACGAGCTTCGCGCGTTTGATGATGTCGCGCCAGGCTTCCTGCAGGTCGACCACGTTCACGTCGGGGAAACGCGGCTGCAGCGCCTGTTCGATGTAGACCTGCGAGCGCAGCACGTCGCGGCCGATCTGGGGCATTTCGTTCACGCGCGCCGCGGCGAGCTTCATCTGCTCGTATTCGAGCAGGCGGCGCACGAGTTCGGCGCGCGGGTCCTCGGCTTCTTCGCCCTCGGCCGTCTTCTTCGGCGGCAGGAGCATGCGCGACTTGATCTCGATGAGCATGGCGGCCATCAGCAGGTACTCGGCGGCCAGTTCCAGGTTTCGCGTGCGGATCTCGTCGACGTACACCAGGTATTGCCGCGTCACGGCGGCCATCGGGATGTCGAGGATGTTGAAGTTCTGCTTGCGGATCAGGTAGAGCAGCAGGTCGAGCGGGCCTTCGAAGGCTTCGAGGAAGACCTCCAGCGCATCCGGCGGGATGTACAGGTCCGTCGGCATGGCGAACAGCGGCTCGCCATAGAGCTTGGCGAGGGCCACCTGGTCCACCACGGCAGGCATCGTCTCCAGGGCGGGTTCGGTTGCCTCGGGCAGCTCGGCCTCGCCGCTCGCGGCGCTCATTTGGTGGGTTCCGTCTGGTACACGTAGGCCTTCTGGCGCACCTGGGCGGCGCGGAACTCGTCCCAGGCGGCGCTGTCGTTCTTCTTGTCCCACCAGATGGCGCGGCCCTCGCGCTGCTTGGCCTCCAGGTCGGGCTTTTCCTCCTTCAGCCCATCGATGAAATTCGTGATCTCCGACTTGTAGTCGGGGCGGCGGAAGATGCGCTGCAGGAAGGACATACTGGCGATTTTACCGACGCCACCCATGAAGCACTTTCTCCCGGCCCTGGCACTGGCTCTTGCACCCGGCTGGGCCTTGGCGCTGCCGCCCCTGGAAGACATTGCGGCGCAGGTGAGCGAGGCCGAACTTCACGGCACGATCACGCGGCTGGTGGGGTTCGGCACTCGGCATACCTTGTCCGATACCGCGAGCGAAACACGGGGCATCGGGGCGGCGCGCCGATGGGTGCAGTCCCGGTTCCATGCCATTTCGCGCGATTGCGGCGGCTGCCTGCAGGTCGCCACGCCGTCGCAGGTTTTCAGCGGCCCGCGGATACCGAATCCCACCGAGGTGATGGACGTTGTCGCCATCCAGCGCGGCAGCGAGGACCCCAACCGTGTCGTCGTGATCACGGGGCATCTCGACTCGCGTGTTTCCGACGTGATGGATGCGACCAGCGATGCGCCGGGCGCGAACGATGATGCATCGGGCGTGGCGGCGGTGATCGAGGCGGCGCGCGTGCTGTCGAAGCAGAAGTTCCGCGCAACGCTGGTTTTCGCGGCGCTCTCCGGCGAGGAGCAAGGCCTGTACGGCGGCAAGGTGCTGGCCGAATACGCGAAGGCGCAGGGCTGGCAGGTCGAGGCGAACCTGAACAACGACATCATCGGCAACAGCCACGGCGCGGACGGCGTGCACGACAACAGCACCGTGCGTGTGTTCTCGGAAGGAACGAAAGCAACGGAAACGCCGCAGCAGGCCAACCGCCGCCGCTACAACGGCGGCGAGGTCGATTCGCCCTCGCGCAACATCGCGCGCTTCATCGAAAGGCTCGCCCAGCGGCACCTCACCAACCTCAAGGTGCAGATGGTCTACCGCACCGACCGCTACGGCCGCGGCGGCGACCAGGTGGAATTCCTCAACGCAGGCTTTCCGGCCGTGCGCATCACCGAGGCGCACGAGGACTACACGCGGCAGCACCAGGACCTGCGCACGGAGAACGGCGTGCGCTATGGCGACACGATCGACGGCGTCGACTTCACTTACCTCGCACAGATGACGCGGCTGAATGTGATCGCGATGGCCGGGATGGCGCAGGCGCCCGCGCCGCCGAAGGGCGTTGCGATCGAGGGCGCCGTCACGCCCCACACGACGGTGAAGTGGCAGGCAGTGCCCGGCGCGGCAGGCTACCGGGTGTGGTGGCGCGGCACGACGGAGCCGCAGTGGCGAAACAGCCGCGAAGTCCCCGCGAACGCCACGCAAGTGCAGTTGCGCAACGTGGTCATCGACGACTGGTTCTTCGGGGTGTCCGCAGTGTCGCCGGACGGGTTCGAATCGCCCGTGGTGTTTCCGGGTGATGCGGGGTCGTTCTAGGCGCTCCTTACCAGGACACGGCGCCGCCGGTCTTCAGGTTGATCCACGGGACGAACTGCGTCACGCGGGAATAGACGCCGTACTTGAGCGGTTCGCCGCACCCGTCGCCCCAGCTGACGACGCCAACGAGCCGGCGGTCCCCCGGCGACAGGGCAACCGAAGCAGGACCGCCGCTGTCGCCCTGGCAGGAGTCGACGCTACCGCCTTCGAGGCCGGCGCAAAGCATGTTGTCCGTGATGGCGCTTCCGTAGCCGTCCTTGCACTTTTCGTTGGTCACGTACGGCGGTTCGGCGACCATGAGGAAGTCGGTGCCCTGCGGTTTGTCCTCCGTCACACCCCAGCCGGTCACGCGCACAGCCTGGCCGACGGCCGGCTGGAAGCCAGCGGCGACGCCGCGGATGATGGGATCGCCCGCCTGTGCGTCCTGCGGATGAAGGCGCAGCAGCGCCATGTCGAAATCGTGCGGTGCCGTGTTCCACCTTTCGTGCACGAAGATTTCCACGACCCTCAAGCGGCGCCCGCCCGCCAGCAGGGAATCCGTGCCGGCCAGCACAGCGACCTGCTCGGGCTTGGTCCCCTTGTCCACGCAATGCGCGGCCGTCAGCACCCACTGCGCGTGAACCCGCGAGCCGCCGCAGAACTGGGCGCGGGAATTGTTCGGGTCCGAGGCATGCACGAGCGCGACTTGCCAGGGGTTCTGGGCGATCGTGGTCCGCTGGCCGCCGACGATGCGCGTGTTCGTCGAATCGTTCGCATTGAAGCGGGCGATGGACCTGCGAAGCAGGGTGGAGCCTTCAGCCTGCGCGAAAGCCGAAGTGCCTGCAGCCATCAGGCATGCGGCGAACGCCGCGATCAATCGAGTTCTGGACATGTCCTCGCCTCACTGGGGTTGGTTGTGGCCTCTAGCAGCAACAAGGCCGCCTTGCTGAATACGTTGCCGGGAAAGTCGTCGAGAAACCGCTTCAGGCATGCTCGGCTCAGCGAACCGTCGAGCACCTTGCGCCAGACTGCCGCAAGCTCCGTGCGCTCCTTGTCGCCGGCATTGAAGTAAAAGGAGCTCGCAGTTGCGCCGGAAACATAGATCGGCACCTGCTCGTTGGCCGTCAGGCCGGCGACGTGCGTCCTCACGCCTTCGAGCACCTTCGTCAACGGACGCCCCTGCTGCGGCAGGTATTGCTGCAGCCCGGACGTGTAGGGGCTGTGGTCCGGGCTGCCGGGGGCCGAGCTCTTGGCTGGCTGGTTGTAGTTCGCCGCCAGTCCGACGACCACGTTCGTTTCCGACGGGGGCTGGGCAAACCCCGCCTGGCCCACAGGCGCCAGCGGGGCGTTCTGCGGCGTGCGGCACGAATCGAGGAACACGACCGAGATGCCGGCCTGGCCGGGCGTCACGAGCCGGATGACGTCCGACACCGACACGCTATCCCTGAGCATGGCGTCGGGACTCGCTTCGAGCGGCACGATGTAATTGAATGCCGCGGCCTGGAAACCGTGGCCGGCATAGAACACCACGACCACCGCCGGCTCGCTGCGGACCTGGGCGGTCCGCGCGAGTTCCTGCACCGCACCGAGGATCTCGCCCTTGGACTTCGGTTCCGGCAGGTACTGCGCGACGAACCCCGCGCGGGTCAGCAGCGACTGCACGAGCAAGCCGTCGTTGGTCGCGTTTTCCACGTGCGGGATGTAGCGGTAGTTCTCCGCGCTGATCACGAGCGCGAGTTTGCGGACGCTCGTTTCGTGCAGGTAGGGCTGCAGCCGGTCGAGCCAGTCGGAGGCGAATGCGGCCTGGGCGCACATCCCCAGCAGCAGCCCGATGCAAACATGCAAGCCGCGCATGTGAGCTACCGGGGCTGTGACTTGAGGATGGTGGAGTTGGACGCCTTGAGCGGCACGGCGTAGCCGCGCCCCTTCGCGCCGGCTTCGGCGCGGGCGGTCGTTTGCGCACCGGCAGCTCCCTTGGGGCCGGCGCCGCCCATTCGCCCGCCGCCGCATTGCGCATTGCCGAATCCCGCACCGCCGGGGCCGCCATCGCCAGGCTGGCCGCCGGGTCCGCCGGGTCCGCCTGTGCCGCCGCCGGGATCGAGTTCGATGTTGCTCAGGATGTACGGCAAGGCCGCTCCATCGGCGACCACGACGAGAACGCCGCCGTCGCCGCCGCGTCCGCCGGGCCCGCCGACGCCGCCTGTGCCCCCTTTTCCGCCGTTGCCGCCATCGGTTCCGCTGCGAAGGCAACTGCGAAAGACGTCGACCGTGCCCGGAAGCGCGGGCCGGCCCGGGCCGCCATCGCCGCCGCCCTGGCCTTCACCGCCCGGGCCGCCATCCTGCCCGCGCAAGTCGAAGCGCAGCGTGCCGCCTTCGAATTGCTGCGTGATGAAAAACAGGGTGGGCGCCGAGCGGCCCGGAAAGCCGGGGTTGCCGCGAATGCCGTCGGAGCCCTGCATGCCGTCGGGGCCGTCCCAACGCCCGCCGACACCCGCCTGGCCTTTCCCCGAACCAGGCGGGGGCCTGGAATCGCCGGCTTCCCGCTCCCACGTGATGACAGGAGGCGGGAAACCTGGCTCGACCCTCACGTAGGGCGCGATCAAATAGCGAGCCGAAGGATCGAACAACTTGCCGATGAACGCCGCGAAGCCCGACGGCGCCGAGATCGACCCCGAGATGACGAGCCGGCTGCCGGGGGAAAGAATGAGCTGCGACGCGCTGATGATTCCCAGGTCAATGACTCTTTCCCCCTGGACCTCCAGCCGTGGAAGCGAGCCGAAAGCCGATGCCGAATTGACGATCAGCAGGCTTTGCAGGATCGACTCTTCATCGCGCTGGAGGAACGACGTGCCGGGGATGGGTTGCGAAAGGGCATGCGAAGCAGCCAGCGTCATCGTGCCAAGGCCGATCGCGCGGAAGAAGTGGCGAAATCTCACTTGCACCCCTCCGTTCCGCACGCGATGAGGTTCACGACGGCATCGTTGTCCCGGTACGCCGTGTGCGCGGGATAGGGGTTCTCGAACAGGCCGAACCAGGTGGTCGAGTTGGAGACGATCACGTCCGTCGCTTCGAACGGCTGCACCTGCCTGTAATGCACCAGCGGATACGACAGCAGGTCGTTGGGGTCCGAAAAGGCGACGACCTGGATCTTCTTGCCGGACCGCGATTTCTGGTTGCGGATGATCGCCGCCAACGGGTCCGCCGGGAATGCGGGCGCTGCCGCGGCGCGAGACGTGCCGCCAACATGCTGGTCCGCCAGCGACAGGATCGGCAGCTGGTTGGCTTGCATGAAGACCTGGGCGAAGCGGTCGAACAGTTGCGTGGCGGCGGTCCTTTCGGTCTCGGGGCCGGTCGTCTGGAGCTTGTAGATCGCGTCGAAGGACACCTTGCTGCCCAGGCTTTCGGCGATGAAGACGATGGGCCGCGGATTTTCGGACGCGGCGCGCAGGCGGGCGCTGCGGTCCCTGCCGGCACCCTCCGGCGCCATTGCCGCGAGGAGTGCATGCTGGATCTGTTCGCTGATCGCCTCGCGCGACACGCCCTGGTAGATGAGGACGTCGGCCAGGCAGTCGTTCATCAGGGCGTCCTTGATGCCGCGGTTGAACGACGCGCGGCTGTAGGTGTATTTGTCGGCCGGCGGCTGCATCGCCTCGCAGGTGGGCGACTTGTCTGTCTGGTCGTAGCACAGCTGGCGCTTCATGCCCGCCAGGACGGGCGACCAGACGACCGCCCGCGCGTGCACGGTGCCGAATGGCGTGCCGAGCGTGGCGCGATGGACGGTGGTCTGCGTCCCCTCGACCTGGAGCGGCGCATCGAAGACCGGGTTGGCCGGGCCCTTCATCATCTTGCTCAGGCGGCTGATGCTTTCTTTCGCCCACCCGTCGTCATGCGTGCACATGCCGTGCACCATGATCACGTCGAGGGTCTTGCCCGGTGTGCCCGCGACCTGCTGGGCGATCCCGGGGAAACTTTTCAGCCCGGGATTGCCGTATGCGAATTCGGGGTTCTTGTAGGGCGATGAACAGCCCTGGGTGAGCGCGGCCAGCAACACGGCCAGCGCAGGAATGATCCGCGCAGTCATCTCTCTCCTCCCTGTCAGCGGTGACACGCCGGGGTGGCGTGTCCCGTGGGCGGGAATCTTCGCCTTAACTCATCGGGAGTTCAAGCCCCCGGCCGTTTCAGCCGGCGGCGACTTCGGGCGAGGGCCGGTTCGAGGCGAGCTCGGCGGCGAAGCCCGAGCGTTCGATCACGCCGCGGGGCTGCACGTGCAGGTTTTCGATGTGGAGCGTGCCGCCGCGCATCAGCGCCGCCTTGTGCAGCTGCCGCAGCGAATCGAGCCCCGACGTGTCCAACTGCACGAGGTGTTCGCAGTCCAGGATCACCACGGGTTCCCGCGGGCCCCGCTCTACCGCCTGCACGACCTCGTCGATCTTCGCGACCGCACCGAAGAAGAGCGCGCCGTACAACTCGTAGTGGATCACCGCGCCTTCCTCGCGCACGCGCTTCACGGAAAACAGCGCGCTCATGCGGCGGATGAAAAGGCCGCAAGCCGCGAGCAGCCCGACTTGCACGGCGACGGTCAGGTCGAACACGACCGTGAGGAAGAATGTGCCGAGCATCAGAACCCGGTAGTGCGTGCTGTACTTCTTCAGGTTCGCGAACTCGTGCCACTCGCCCATGTTGAAGGCGACGAAGAGCAGGATGCCCGCAAGGACCGAAAGCGGCACCAGCAATGCCAGCTTCCCGGCGGCCAGCACGATGACCGCCAGCGTCACGGAATGGACGATGCCCGCGACAGGGGTCGAAGCGCCCGCGCGGATGTTCGTCACCGTCCGTGCGATCGTTCCCGTGGCCGGCATGCCGCCGAAAAACGGCGTGATGAAGTTGGCGACACCTTGCGCCATCAGCTCCTGGTTGGGGTCGTGCCGAGGCAGGTTGGTGAGCTGGTCCGCCACTCGCGCGCACAGCAGCGATTCGATGGCGCCCAGCGCGGCGATGGTCAGCGTGGGCGCGACGAGCAGCTTGACCGTGGCCCAAGAGAACTCCGGCAGCACGAAGGAAGGAAGGCCCTCGGGAATCGATCCGAATCGCGTGCCGATCGTCTCGACCGGCAGCTGGAGGAACCATGCCAGCAGGGTGAGCGTGACGAGCGCGACGACAGGGCCTGGGAGCCGGCGGTTGAAGGCAGCCGCTGTCTTCAGGCCCGGCAGGTCGATGGCGGCGCGTATCGGCGAGCGGTCGCCCCACAGCCGCGGCCATAGAAAAAGCCCCAGCACGCAGATCGCGCCCAGGCCGAATGCGTACGGGTTGAACGACGCGGCGTTTTCGCCCATCACGCGCAGCTGGGCGAAGAAGTCCGCCGGCATCCTGTCAACCTTCAGCCCCAGCCAGTCCTTCAGCTGCGACGCCGCGATCAGCACCGCGATGCCGTTGGTGAAGCCGATGACGATGCTGACGGGCACGTATCGCACCAGGCGCCCGAGCCGCAGGAAACCCGCGACGAAAAGCAGCACGCCCGCGCAACTCGTCGCGATCAGCAGGTTGGCGAGCCCGAAGCGCTCGAGGATGCCGTAGACGATGACGATGAACGCGCCGGCAGGGCCGCCGATCTGCACGTTCGAGCCGCCCAATCCGGCGATGACGACCCCCGCGATGATCGCGGTCCACAAGCCGGCTTCCGGCTTGAGGCCGGATGCGATGGCGAACGCCATGGCCAGCGGCAGGGCGACGATGCCCACGGTGACGCCCGCGCCGAGGTCATGGGCGAAGTGCTCGCGGTCGTAGCCGCGAAGCGCGTCCGCGATGCGCGGACGGAAAGAGAAGGAAAGGTGCAAGAAGGGCTCCGGCAGTCGAACGGCAAACGCAATGCGTTCAGTTCGACCCCGGTGGCCCGCAATGATGCAGCCGCGTGATGAAGCGGCGGCGGCGTGAGAGCTGGAAAGGCGCGTTGGCCATGGGCGCAGTTTACGCCCCGGCCGCGCTCGGGCTTACTGGCCTTCGGCCTTGGAAGGCATCACCGCGTTGCCGACGACCTTGACCGTGCCGAAGGTGGCATCGACGGCCAGGCTGGCGGCACTGGCCGCGAATCCGACCGCTGTCGTCGCGACCGAGACCACGGCGCAGCCTGAAACAAGCGCGGCGACGGCGCAGGCGGCCGCAAGGCGGAGGAGGGCGGGGGTACTGCTCATGCCCCCACTCTAGTGCCAAACGGCTGAGTCACCTCACCCGCATGCCGGGCGTTGCGCCGGATGTGGGCTCCAGCACAAAAATTCCGGGGTTGGCCTTTTCGTCGGCGTGGCTCGCTGCCAACACCATGCCTTCGCTCACGCCGAACTTCATCTTGCGCGGGGCGAGGTTGGCCACCAGCACGGTGAGCTTGCCCACCAGCTGCTCGGGTTTGTAAGCGGACGCGATGCCGGAGAAAACGTTGCGCATGCGGCCTTCGCCCGCGTCGAGCGTGAGCTGCAGCAGCTTGGTCGAGCCCTCGACCGCCTTGCAATCGACGATCTTTGCGATGCGCAGGTCGACCTTCGCGAAGTCTTCGATCGTGATGGGGGCAGCGAGATCTTCGCCGCCGGGCAGCGCGGACGCTTCCGGCGCCGCTGCAGCGGTTGCGGATGGGGCCGGCGGTTCGAACAGCGCGTCGAGCTGCTTGGCGTCGACCCGCTGCATCAGGTGCTTGTATTCCCCGACCTGGTGGCCTTGCGGCAAGGGATCGGCGGCGTTCGTCCAATTCAGCGGGCCGCTCTTCAGGAACGCTTCGGCCTGTGCCGCGAGTTCGGGCATCACGGGCTTCAGGCAAGCGGTCATCACCTTGAAGGCCTGCAGGCAATCCGAGCAGACGATCGCCGCTTCGCCGCCCTGGCCTTCCTTCACGAGCTTCCACGGCGCCGCGGTGTCGAAGCGCGTGTTCACCTTGTCCGCATAGGCCATCACCTCGCGCAAGGCACGCGCATAGTCGCGCGATTCGTACAGCGACTGCACGCTGGCCGCGAGTTCGGCGGCTTCCGGATCCTTTCGCGACGACACGAGCTTGCCGCCCTGCACGAACTTCACCGCGCGGCTGGCGATGTTGACGTACTTGCCCACGAGGTCCGCATTGACGCGGGCCATGAAGTCCTCGGGGTTGAAGTCGATGTCCTCGTTGCGGCCGTTCAGCTTGGCCGCCAGGTAGTAGCGCAGCCACTCGGGGTTCATGCCCAGCGACAGGTACTTGAGCGGGTCGAGCCCCGTGCCGCGGCTCTTGCTCATCTTCTCGCCGTTGTTCACGGTGAGGAAGCCGTGCACGAACACCTTCGTGGGCACCTTGCGGCCCGAGAAGTGAAGCATCGCCGGCCAGAACAGCGTGTGGAACGTGATGATGTCCTTGCCGATGAAGTGGTACTGCTCCACCTCGGGGTCGGCGATGTACTTGTCGTAATCGATGCCGATCTTGCCCAGGTGGTTCTTCAGCGAAGCAAGGTAGCCCACCGGCGCGTCCAGCCACACGTAGAAGTACTTGCCCGGCGCGTCCGGAATCTCGATGCCGAAGTAGGGCGCATCGCGGCTGATGTCCCAGTCGCCCATGGCCGTCTTGCCGGTCTCGTCGGGCGTGAGCCATTCGGTGATCTTGTTCAGCACCTCCGGCTGCACCGCGCCGCTGTTGGTCCAGCGCGTGAGGAACTCCAGGCAGCGCGCGTCGGAGAGCTTGAAGAAGAAGTGCTCCGAAGTCTTGAGCACCGGCGTTACCCCGGACAGCGTCGAGTAGGGGTTGATCAGGTCGGTGGGGCTGTAGACCTTGCTGCAGACCTCGCAGTTGTCGCCGTACTGGTCCTTGGAATGGCAGTTGGGGCATTCGCCCTTGATGAAGCGGTCGGGCAGGAACATGTTCTTCGCGGGGTCGAAGAACTGTTCGATGGTCTTGCTCGCGATGAGGCCGTTGGCCTTGAGGTCGCGGTAGATCGCCTGCGCGAGTTGGTGGTTTTCCGGCGCGTCGGTGGAATGCCAGTTGTCGAAGGCGATGTGGAAGCCGTCGAGGTAGGGCTTGCGGCCCGCGGCGATCTCGGCCACGAAGGCCTGCGGCGTCTTGCCGGCCTCTTCGGCGGCGATCATGATCGGCGCGCCGTGCGCGTCGTCGGCGCACACGAAATGCACCTGGCTGCCCTGCATTCGCTGGTGCCGCACCCAGATGTCGGCCTGGATGTATTCCATGATGTGGCCGATGTGGAACTTGCCGTTGGCGTACGGCAGGGCGGTGGTGACGAAGAGCTTGCGCTGGGGCATTGGGGAATTCTGCAGGGTGAACCGGCGATTTTAATTGGGCACCGTACACTTGCCCGGATGGCAACCCCTGAGCAACTGCTGGCCGCGCTTTCGGCCGTGACCGACCCGAACACGGGCAAGGATTTCGTTTCCACCAAACAGGTGAAGAACCTGCAGGTGACGGGCGGCGAGGTGTCGTTCGAAGTGGAGCTCGGCTACCCCGCGAAAAGCCAGCTGCCGCAGCTGCGCACGGCGCTGATCGCCGCGGCGAAGTCGGTGCAAGGCGTGGAGAACGTCTCGGTCAACATCACCACCAAGGTTCTCGCGCATTCCGTCCAGCGCGGCGTGCAGCTGATGCCCAACGTGAAGAACATCATCGCCGTCGCCTCGGGCAAGGGCGGCGTGGGCAAGAGCACGACGGCGGTCAACCTCGCGCTGGCGCTGGCCGCCGAAGGCGCGCAGGTGGGCCTGCTCGACGCCGACATCTACGGCCCCAGCCAGCCGATGATGATGGGCATCGACCAGCGCCCCGAGAGCGACGACGGCCAGACCATGGAGCCGCTGGAGAACTACGGCGTGCAGGTCATGTCGATCGGCTTCCTCGTGAACCAGGACGAGGCGATGATCTGGCGCGGTCCCATGGCCACGCAGGCGCTGGAGCAGCTCCTGCGACAGACCAACTGGCGCGAGCTCGACTACCTCATCGTCGACCTGCCCCCCGGCACGGGCGACATCCAGCTCACCTTGTCGCAGCGCGTGCCGATGACCGGTGCCGTGATCGTCACCACGCCGCAGGACATCGCGCTGCTCGATGCGCGCAAGGCGATCAAGATGTTCGAGAAGGTGGGCGTGCCCATCCTCGGCATCGTCGAGAACATGGCCGTGCACGTCTGCAGCAACTGCGGGCATGCCGAACACATCTTTGGCGAAGGCGGCGGGCAGAGGCTGGCGAAGGACTACGGCGCCGACTACCTCGGCGCGCTGCCGCTGGACATCAGGATCCGCCTCCAGGCCGATAGCGGCAAGCCCACGGTGGTGAGCGACGCCGACGGTGAAGTGGCGAAGATCTACAAGGCCGTCGCGCGGCAGGTGGCCGTGAAGATCGCGCAGAAGGCCAAGGACTTCAGCGCGAAATTCCCGACGATCACTGTCTCCAAGAACACCTAATCACGCAGGCGCGCCGTTCGCGAAAGGCTTGAGCGCGGCCCAGATCGCCGCGTTCGACGGCACGGCCAGGCCCAGCGGTGCCGCGCGCCGCACGACCGCACCGCACAGCCACGGGGCTTCGAGCTTCCGCCCGGCGAGGAGGTCGTGCGCCATTGACGCGCGCATCGACTCGGGAAGGCCGTCGAACATCTTCAGGCTGCCGGTTTCGAACTCCTGCGTCATCGAAACACCACTAGCCCGGGCGAGCGCCAAGCCTTCGCGGAACACGGCATCCAGCACGGCACGCTGGTCTGCGTCAGCCCGGATCGGGCCGATGGACTGGCGCGTCACCGCCGTGAGTGCCGACAGCGCGTTCAGCACGCAGAACTTCTCCCAGATCATTCGCGCCGGGTCGTCGACTATTTCGCAGCCGAAACCGGCCGCCGAGCCCGCTTCGACGAATGCGCGCAAGGTGTCGTGCTGGCCAGCGTCCAGCGCGCCCACGCGCAGCCGCGCCATGGCGCCGGTGTGCACGATGGTTCCGGGATCGCCGATCAGCGCCGCGATGTAGGCGACGCCGGCCGCGATTCGCTCGCGCGGCAGGCCTTTCGAGAGCAGGTCGACGGCATCGACGCCGTTCTGGAACGGGATGACGACGGTGTGCGGGCCCACCGCCGGTGCGACCTGGTGGCCCGTTGCTTCGAGATCCCACAGCTTGGTGGTCACGAGCATCACATCCGCGGGCTTGAGCTGGGCGGGGTCATCCGTCGCGTCGGGCTTCGCGATCGTGAACCGTTCCACTTCGCTGTCGATGCGAAGGCCACCCTCGCGCATGGCTTTCAGGTGCGCGCCGCGCGCGAGAAATTGAACCGCGTGCCCGGCCTTGGCCAGCCGCGCGCCGAAATACCCGCCGACGCCGCCCGCGCCGATCACCGCGATCTTCATGCACCCACCTCGTGAAAATGTCCGCGCACTTTACGCCCGCATTCCGCTGTACGCTTGCAGGCGATGCAATCTCCCCGTCCCAGCCTCGAAGTCGCCGTGGTCATGCGCAGGGAGCGCCTGGACAACCGCTGGCAGCCGTGGCGCTGGGCGCTCGCCGACGTCGTGCCGCAGGAGGCCGGATTCGGGACCGAGCCCCGGCTGCTCCTGAAGAACGACGACGAGGAACGCTGGCTGCACCCCGGCTTCGTCGTGGAACTGTTCCGCGACGATGCCGAGGGCTACTACCTCAATGCAACGACTGACGCGCCGTGCTGGTTCGTGCTGTGGCGCATGGAGGAAGAAGCCACGATTGCTGATGAGCCGCTCGCAAGGCCCATTGCCGTGACGGTGAGCTACCACGACGCGGGCCGCTGGCTCGACGCGACGGAGACGGTGGAACAGGTGCCGGCGCCACCGGACGTCGTCGAGTGGATGCGCCAGTTCGCCGACGCGCACTACGTGCCCGAGCCGCGCAAGCGCCAGCGGCCGCAAAGCTTCCAGCGGCTGGAAGACCGTTTCGGCAACCCGGCGTCCGTCAGCACGGAGAAGAAATTCGGGGGCAACCGCGATGGCGGATGACAACTTTCTGTCTCGCTGGTCGCGCCGCAAGCAGGAGGTTCGCGCGGGCAAGGCGGTCGAGGAAAAGCCCGCAGCCGAAGTGGCGCAGCCCCTCGGCCCGGATAGCGTCGCAACCGTCGAGCCGACCGCACCCCCGGCGATCATGCAGGTGCCCGGCACGGAACCCCTGCCCGCAAAGCCGCCCGCCCCGACGATCGAAGACGTGCGCAGCCTCACGTTCGAATCGGACTTCAAGCGTTTCGTCGCCCCCGATGTCGCGCCCGACGTGAAGAACGCCGCTGTGAAGAAGCTCTTTGCCGACCCGCGCTTCAACGTGCGCGACATGATGGACGTCTACGCCGACGACTACAGCATCCCGGACCCGATCCCCGAATCGATGATGCGGCAGCTGGCCAGTGCGAAATTCCTCGGGTTGTTCGAAGAGAAGGACAAGGAGGAAGCGGCGAGGGAAGTTGCGGATGACTTGCCGCCGGGAAACGTGGCACAGTCGCCGCAGGCCCCCGAGGCAACCGAAGCAGTACCCCATGCCGACGCTGATCTGCGATTGCAACAAGACGATGCCCCTGCAGGCGAAGAGCCTCGGGTCGACGCTGGGCGAGGAGCTTCCGCTCCACTCGACCCTGTGCCGCCGGGAAGCGGCGAGCTTCCAGAAAGCGATCAGGGGTAACGAGGAAGTCATCGTCGCCTGCACGCAGGAAAGGCGGCTTTTCACCGAGCTGGCGCAGGAGACGGAAGGCGCCGTCGCACCCATCCGCTTCGTCAACATCCGCGAGACGGGCGGCTGGAGCCGCGATGCGAAGGATGCGATGCCGAAGATCGCCGCGCTGCTCGCGGCGGCGCACCTCCCCGATCCGCAGCCCGTCCCGACCGTCACGTACAAGAGCAACGGCCGCCTCCTCGTGATCGGTGCGCTCGACGCATGCGGGCAGGTCGCATCGCTCGTGGGCGACGTCCTCGACGTCACGTTCTTCGCGCAAGGCGGCCGCGGCGAACAGCAGCGGCGCTATCCGGTCCTGAACGGAAAGCTCGAACGGATCAAGGGCTGGCTCGGCGCGTTCGAGGTGGAGTGGACGCGCGACAACCCCATCGACCTCGACCTGTGCACGCGCTGCAATGCGTGCATCACCGCGTGTCCTGAGGACGCGATCGGGCTGGGCTACCAGGTCGACATGGCGAGGTGCAAGTCGCACCGCGCCTGCGTGAAGGCCTGCGATGCGGCCGCCGCCATCGACTTCGAGCGCGCGCCGCAAGCCTTCCGCGAGACCTTCGACATCGTGCTGGACCTGCGCCCGAACCCCGCGTTCACGCAGCACGCGCTTCCGCAGGGTTACTTCCACGCGCCGAAGGGGCTCGACCTTGCGCAGGTCGTCAAGCTGCGCGATTTGGTCGGCGAGTTCGAAAAGCCGAAGTTCTTCGAATACAAGGCGAAGCTGTGCGCGCACAGCCGCAACGAACAGACCGGCTGCACGGCGTGCATCGACGTTTGTTCGGCCGAAGCGATCTCGAGCGACAAGTCGCGCCAGCAGATCAAGGTCAACCCGAACCTGTGCGTCGGCTGCGGCACGTGCACGACGGTCTGCCCCAGCGGCGCGATCACGTACGCGTACCCCCGCACGAACGAACAGGCCGCGAAGCTGAAGACACTGCTTTCCACTTACGCGCGCGCCGGCGGCAAGCAGGCGGCCATCCTGCTGCACAGCCAGGAAAAGGGGCAGGCGCTGGTCGACGAACTGGGCCGTGCCGCGCAGCTCGGTGCAGCGAACGGCGTGCCGGCCAACGTCATCCCCGTCGCGCTGTGGCACACCGCGAGCGTGGGCATCGACTTGTGGCTGTCGGCGGTCGCTTATGGCGCTTCACAGGTCGCCGTGCTCATGACCGATGAAGAGGCGCCGCAGTACCGCGATGCGCTGCTCCAGCAGATGGAAGTGGCGCAGGCGATCCTCACCGGGCTCGGCTACGCGGGCGCGCACTACAGCGTTATCGAGGCGAAGGGCATCGAAGAAGCCGACCAGCACCTGAGGCTGCTGGCCGGCCGCACGGCGCAGGCCGTGACCGACCGCGCAGGGTTTGCAGCGCCGGCGGAAAAGCGCACCACGCTCGAGCTCGCCATCGACCACCTGGCGTCCAACGTCCCTGCCGTGCCGGAGGTGATCGACCTTCCGAGGGGAGCGCCTTTCGGCGCCGTCACGGTCGACAAGGACAAGTGCACGCTGTGCATGAGCTGCGTCAGCGCGTGCCCGGTGGGCGCCCTGCAGGACAACCAGGCCGCACCGCAGCTTCGTTTCATCGAGAAGAACTGCGTGCAGTGCGGCCTTTGCGAAAAGACCTGCCCCGAGGACGCGATCGGCCTCGTGCCGCGCCTGCTCATGACGCCCGCGCGCAAGGAAGCGCGCGTGCTCAATGAAACGAAGCCTTTCGCCTGCGTGCGTTGCGGCAAGCCGTTCGGCACGCTGAAGGGCATCGAGGCCATGATCGGCCGCCTCTCCGGCCACGCCATGTTCCAGGGCCCGGCGCTGGAGCGCCTGAAGATGTGCGGCGACTGCCGCGTCGTCGACATGTTCTCGTCGCCCGGCAGCGAAGTGAAGATCACCGACGCATGAAGCCGGAAATCCCCGTTTCGTCCGCGCTCGACGAGGAAACCGCCCGTGCCGAGGTGTACGGCCTCATCGCGCTGCTCTTCTATGCGCCACCGCAGGCTCGGGTGCTCGAATCGATCCGTGTCGCGGCCACGGAGGCGCCGGCGGCAGGCGGCTTTCTCGAAGAGCCGTGGCGCGAGTTCGTCGGCGTTGCGCGAACGGTTTCCGATGAAGACGCGGCAAAGGAACATGACGTCCTCTTCGGCGGGGTGGGCAAGCCCGAGCTGTACCTGTTCGGCTCGCACTACCTGTCGGGCTTCCTGAATGAAAAGCCGCTGGCGCGCCTTCGCACCGATCTCGCCGCGCTCGGCCTCGACCGCGACGAGCAGATGCCCGAGACGGAAGACCACATCTCGTACCTGTGCGAGGTGATGCGCTACCTGATCGCCGGCGACGACGTTGCCGTCGCCAACCTCGCGAAGCAAAGCGAGTTCTTCGCGGCGCACATCCAGCCGTGGGCCGCGCAGATGTGCGATGCCGTCGCGGCCCATCCGCGTGCGCGCTTCTACGCCGCGCTCGCGAACTTCACCAAGGCATTCGTCAACGTCGAGGCGCAGGGCTTCGACATGCTCTGACCGCTTTTCGCGGCCGCTGCACTGCAGCAATCGATCTCGCGGGATCACCCGGGGGCAATGCTTTGGATGCAGGTACTTTTCCGGGTGTTGGCATGCTTGCGGTGACCCCTGTGCGGGGATACAGTCGGCTGGGGAAACCCATGCACCAACGTGCATATCTGGAGACAAGAACCATGAGCCAGGCCAAAGCCAAGTTGTCGCGCCGGACTCTGTTTGCAGGCGCCGGAACCGCATCCGCACTTGCCGCAGTCGCCACCGTGTTGCCGCGCGTCGCAGAGGAACAAGCTCCCGTTCCCGAACTCAAGCCCGCGCCTGAAAGAGGCGGCGGCTACCAGCTGACGGACCACGTCAGGCAGTACTACAAGACCACCCGCATCTGACCGCGTCACGAGTGACGCCTTCGAATCCGGCAGCGAGGAGATTCATATGTTGCTGACCAAGAAATCGGCTGGTGAGGCGCAAGCGCGCTCGCCTTTTGTGCACAGCCTGCAGCGTGGCCTCGCGCAAGCGATCCCGACGATGGACCGCCGCGCCTTCCTTCGGCGCTCGGGCCTCGGGGTCGGGGTGGGCATCGCCGCCACGCAACTCACCCTGGTGAAGAAGGCGCGCGCTGCCGAAGGCCGCGAAACCGCCGTCGGCCAGGGCAAGATCGAAGTGCGCCGCACGGTGTGCAGCCACTGCTCGGTCGGCTGCGCGATCGACGCCGTCGTCGAAAACGGCGTGTGGGTCCGGCAGGAGCCCGTGTTCGATTCACCCATCAACCTCGGCGCGCACTGCGCCAAGGGCGCGGCGATCCGCGAGCACGGCCACGGCGAATACCGCCTGCGCTACCCGATGAAGCTCGTCAACGGAAAGTACGAGCGCATCTCGTGGGACACGGCGTATTCGGAAATCGTCGCGAAGCTCAATGAGCTGCGCAAGACAAGCGGGCCCGATTCGGTGTTCTGGGTCGGCTCTTCCAAGCACAACAACGAACAGTCGTACCTGCTGCGCAAGTTCGTGTCCCTGTGGGGCAGCAACAACTGCGACCACCAGGCGCGCATCTGCCACTCCACCACCGTGTCGGGCGTCGCCAACACGTGGGGCTACGGCGCGATGACAAATTCGTACAACGACATGCAGAACAGCAGGTGCGCGTTGTACATCGGCTCCAATGCCGCCGAGGCGCACCCGGTCTCCATGCTGCACATGCTGCACGCCAAGGAGAACGGCACGAAGATGATCGTGGTCGACCCGCGCTTCACGCGCACGGCGGCCAAGGCCGACGAGTACGTGCGCATCCGCTCCGGCACCGACATCCCCTTCCTCTTCGGCCTGCTGTACCACGTGTTCAGGAACGGCTGGGAAGACCCGAAGTACATCCACGACCGCGTGTACGGCATGGAAGACGTCAAGAAGGACGTCATGGCCAAGTGGACGCCCGACAAGGTCGAGGAGGCCTGCGGCGTGCCCGAAGCCCGCATGGCGCAGATCGCCGAGATGTTCGCAAAGAACCGGCCGTCCACCATCGTGTGGTGCATGGGCCAGACGCAGCACTCCATCGGCAATGCGATGGTGCGCGCATCGTGCATCGTGCAGCTGGCGCTGGGAAACATCGGCGTGTCCGGCGGCGGCGCGAACATCTTCCGCGGCCACGACAACGTTCAGGGCGCGACCGACGTCGGCCCCAACCCCGACTCGCTGCCGGGCTACTACGGCATCGTCGAAGGCTCCTGGCGCCATTACGCCAAGGTGTGGGGCGTCGATTTCGACTGGATCAAGGGCCGTTTCGCGTCGCCGGCGATGATGTCCAAGCCGGGCATCACGGTGTCGCGCTGGATCGACGGCGTGCTCGAGAAGAACGAGCTGATCGACCAGGATTCGAACCTGCGCGCCCTCGTCTTCTGGGGCCATGCGCCCAACTCGCAGACGCGCGGCCTCGAGATGAAGAAGGCCATGGACAAGCTGGACCTGCTGGTCGTCGTCGACCCGTACCCGTCCGCCACGGCCGCGATGGCCGCCATGCCCGGCAAGCCCGAAGACCTCAACCCGAACCGCGCTGTGTACCTGCTGCCGGCGGCGACGCAGTTCGAGACGAGCGGGTCGGTGACGGCGTCGAACCGTTCGCTCCAGTGGCGCGAGAAGGTAATCGAGCCACTGTGGGAAAGCCGCAGCGACCACATGATCATGCAGCAGCTGGCCGACAAGCTCGGCTTCGGCAAGGAGCTGTCGAAGAACTACAAAATGCAGCAGGTCAAGGGCATGGACGAGCCCGTGCCCGAGGACATCCTGCGCGAAATCAACAAGTCGAACTGGACCATCGGCTACACGGGCCAGAGTCCCGAGCGCCTGAAGGCCCACATGCGCAACATGGCGGCCTTCGACGTGAAGACGCTGCGCGCCAAGGAGGGCGTGAAGGACAAGCTCACCGGCTACGAACTCACCGGCGACTTCTTCGGCCTGCCGTGGCCCTGTTTCGGCACGCCGGAGCTCAAGCACCCCGGCACGCACGTGCTCTACAACACCAACCTGCACGTGATGGAAGGCGGCGGAAACTTCCGCGCGAACTTCGGCGTGGAGCGCGGCGGCACCAATCTGCTGGCCGAGGACGGCTCGGCCTCGAAGGGCGCCGACATCCAGACGGGCTATCCCGAGTTCGACCATGTCCTGCTCAAGAAGCTCGGCTGGTGGGACGAGCTCACCGATCCCGAAAAGGCCGCGGCCGAGGGCAAGAACTGGAAGACCGACCTGTCGGGCGGGATCATACGCGTGGTGATGAAGAACCATGGCTGCCATCCCTTCGGCAACGCGAAGGCGCGTGCGGTGGTGTGGAACTTCCCCGACGCGATCCCGCAGCACCGCGAACCGATCTACAGCACGCGGCCCGACCTGGTTGCGAAGTACCCGACGCACGACGACAAGAAGGCTTTCTGGCGGCTGCCGACCCTTTACAAGACGCTGCAGCAGAAGAACGTCACCGACAAGGTCGCGGAGAAATTCCCGCTGATCCTGACCTCGGGGCGCCTGACCGAATACGAGGGCGGAGGAGACGAGACGCGATCGAACCCCTGGCTGGCGGAACTGCAGCAGGAAGCATTCGTCGAGATCAACCCGAAGGCGGCGGCGCAGCGGAACATCCGCAACGGCGACCGCGTGTGGCTGATGACGCCCACGGGCGCCCGCCTGAACGTGCAGGCACTGGTGACCGAACGCGTGGGGCCGGACACCTGCTGGATGCCGTTCCACTTCGCCGGGCGCTGGCAGGGCACGGACATGCTGCCGTACTACCCGAACGGCGCCGCGCCGGTGACGCGCGGCGAGGCCGTGAACACTGCAACGACGTACGGCTACGACAGCGTGACGATGATGCAGGAAACCAAGACCACGATCTGCAACGTGGAACGCGCATAAGAGGAGCAGCGACATGGCACGAATGAAATTTGTCTGCGACTCGGAGCGTTGCATCGAATGCAACGGCTGCGTCACCGCCTGCAAGAACGAGCACGAGATCCCCTGGGGCGTGAACCGCCGCCGCGTGGTCACGCTCAACGACGGCGTACCCGGCGAAAAGTCGATCTCGGTCGCCTGCATGCACTGCTCGGACGCCCCCTGCATGGCGGTGTGCCCGGTCAACTGCTTCTACAAGACCGACGAAGGCGTGGTGTTGCACGACAAGGACGTGTGCATCGGCTGCGGCTACTGCAGCTATGCCTGCCCCTTCGGCGCGCCGCAGTTCCCGTCGGCCGGCTCCTTCGGCGTGCGCGGCAAGATGGACAAGTGCACCTTCTGCGCCGGCGGCCCCGAAACCAACGGCTCGCAGGCCGAGTTCGAAAAATACGGCCGCAACCGCCTGGCCGAAGGCAAGCTGCCCGCCTGCGCCGAGATGTGCTCGACCAAGGCGCTGCTCGCCGGCGACGGCGACGTGGTGGCCGACATCTTCCGCAACCGCGTCGTCAAGCGCGGCAAGGGCGCCGAGGCCTGGGGCTGGGGCACCGCCTACGGCAGCAAGCAGGCCGGCCAGCCCGGGGGGCAGAAGTCGTGACCCGGCTCGCACCCATTCTCATCGTGCTGCTTCTGGCGGCCTGCGGCGAGCAGCCGCAGACGCTGGGCACCAACAGCAGGACCGACAAGCACGCGTCCGAAGGCACGGGCGTCGCGCCGCCGTATACCGCGCCCGGCTGGAAGAATGGTGACAAGACGGCCTGGGAGCAGCAGCTGAAGGTGCGTACCCAGATGGGCCAGAACGACTACAACAAGGTGCAGTGATGCAGGTCGTACGGAAGCTCGCCGTCGCGTTCGTGTTTTGCGGCGCCGCCGCGATGGCGTTCGCGCAGGCCGTTGGACCATCGCAATCGTCGGGCCCCAAGCACGACGAGCCGCCGCCGGCTGCAGGGGTGCCCGGCACCGCCGGGATCAAGGGCCAGAACATCCTCGACGTGAAACCCGAGGTGAAGCCCGACGCGAGCTCCGACCCGAAGTACATGCAGCAAAGCAACGGCGAGCGCAACCGCGTCCAGCCGGGCAACAACGCGCCGATGTACCGCGACATCGCGCGCGGCGTGGAAGGTTTCACGAGCTACCCGAAGGACCAGTACCCCGAGATGGGCGTGCTGATCCAGCCGCCCGTGGCCTACCCGGGCACCAAGTACCTCACGGCCGGCGAGGCGTGGCGGCAGGTGCGCAACAACTACATCATCCCGTATGGAGCCGCCCTGGTGCTGATCTCCATCCTGGCGCTGGGCATCTTCTACTTCACGCGCGGGCCCATCGGCCACAACGACGCGGTGGGCGGTGGCGGCATGCTGATCGAGCGTTTCACGCCTTTCGAGCGCGCGGCGCACTGGACCAACGCCATCGCGTTCTGCGTGCTGGCGGTCTCCGGCATCGTCATGGCGTTCGGCAAGTTCTTCATGCTGCCTGTGATGGGCAAGCAGCTCTTCGGGCCGCTTACCTACCTGCTCAAGACGCTGCACAACTTCTTCGGGCCGCTTTTCACGGTGTCGCTGATCATCGTGGCGATCACCTTCATCAAGGACGAGCTGCCGCGCCGTGGCGACCTCAACTGGCTGCTCAAGCTGGGCGGGGTGTTCAGCAAGGAAGGTGGCGAGCCGCCCACGCACCGCTTCAACGCCGGTGAGAAGGTTGTCTACTGGCTGGGCGTCATCGTGCTGGGCTTCTTCGTCGTGAGCTCGGGCCTGTCGCTCGACAAGCTGCTCCCGATCGAATACACGCGGCAGGTGATGCAGTACTCGCACATGTTCCATGCCGTCTCGGCGGTGCTGATGATGTGCCTGATCGGTTTCCACATCTACCTGGGCACGGTGGGCGTGCGCGGTGCCTACACCGCCATGCGCCACGGCTACGTCGACGAGGCGTGGGCGCAGGAACACCACGGGTATTGGTACGACGACCTGCGGGAGGGCAAGATCCCCGCGCAGCGCAGCCAGCAACCCGGCATGGCCGCCCCCGCCGAAACAGCCCGCCCCGCCTGAGGAGCCGCAAGAATGAAGACGACCGTTTTCGCATTCGTGCTCGCCGCCGTCGCGCTCGGCGCCGGCGCTAAGATCCCGCCGCCGCAGCTCGACGACGCCGCGAAGGCCAAGGCCGCCGAAACGGCAGCCAAGGCCGCATGGCAGGCCAAGGTTGACGGCTACCAGCTGTGCAAGGCGCAGGACAAGGTGGCAGCGAAGTATGGCAAGGGTGGCGCGAAACCCGCTCCCATGGCCTCCAAGACGGCTGCTCCCGCTTCCGCTGCTGCATCGGGCACGCCCGTGGCATCGGCCCCGCCGCCCCCGTGCACGGATCCCGGCCCCTTCGCCTACAACCCGCCCGAGCAGAAGCCGCTGGAAACGTCCGGCGCGCACTCGCCCACCGGCACCGCTGCCAGCCCGCCCAGCGTCAGGCAGGAGTCCGGGCAGATCCAGGCGTCGGGCAAGACAGCCGCCGGTGCCGCGTCCGCCGCGAAGAAGTAAGGAATCCCCCTCGGGGGAATAATCCCCCAATGGCCTTGCCCTTCCTCACGCAGGCGAGCGCGCCGCTCACGCGCGAGATCGAAACCGTCGACGAGCAGGGGCGGCGCCGCACCACCTCCATTCCCGCAGAGCGGCCGCTTACTCTTTACGTGGACCGGCGCGAGCTGGTCACCCTCATGACGCTCGGCGCGCACCCCGAATGGCTCGTGCTGGGCTACCTGCGCAACCAGCGGCTCGTGCAATCGCTGGACGAGATCGCATCGATCACCGTGGATTGGGACGTCGAGGCCGCCGCCGTGAAGACGCGCCGGGGCATCGCGAAGTTCAAGGAGCGCACGGCCAAGCGCGTCGTGACGACCGGGTGCGGCCAGGGGAGCGTGTTCGGGGGCTTGATGGACGAAATCGACTCCATCCGCCTGCCCGATGCCGCGATCACGCAGGCGCAGCTCTATGCGATCGTCAATGCGATCCGCGTGCAGGAGAGCACGTACAAGTCCGCGGGGTCCGTCCACGCCTGCGCGCTGTTCCAGGGCGAAGAGATGCTGCTGTTCGTCGAGGACGTCGGCCGCCACAACGCGATCGACACCATCGCGGGCTGGATGTGGTTGCAAGACCGCGCGATGCCCACGAACGACAAGGTTTTCTACACGACCGGCCGGCTCACCAGCGAAATGATCATCAAGTCCGCGCAGATGGGCGTGGCCGTCGTCATCTCGCGCAGCGGCATCACACAGATGGGGCATGAGATCGCAACGAAGCTGGGGCTGTGCGCCATCGGCCGGGCGACCGGCAAGCACTTTCTTTGTTATGCGGGCGCCGAACGGCTGAAGCTGCAGCCGGGGCTCGCGGGGCCCGACCTGCGCGCCTCATCCCCCGCTAAGGAACCGCAGGTAGCCTCAGAGAAATGAGCCCCCACGCTTCTCACTGCGTGTATCCGCTGCCCCCCGAGGGGGCTGGCGCGGCTTGGGGCGGCCCGGCGCCGCGCCCATGAACTCCGCCTGGCAGCTCGGCTGGCGCACGCTCTGGCGCGACCTGCGCGCGGGCGAGCTGCGGCTATTGATCGTCGCCGTCACGCTGGCAGTTGCCGCGCTGACAGCGGTGGGGTTTTTTGCCGACCGCTTGAAGACGGGCCTGTCGCGGGACGCCCGCCAGTTGCTGGGCGGCGATGCAGTCGTCGTCAGCGACAACCCCGCGCTCGGCGCGTTCGCCGCGAAGGCAAAGGAGCTCGGCCTGCAGTCCACGTCGACGGCGACATTCCCGACAATGGCTCGCGCGACCGACGCAAAGGGCGGCGCCGCGCGCCTCGTCGCGCTGAAGGCGGTGCCCGAGGGCTATCCGCTGCGCGGCCGCCTGAGCACGTCGACGCAAGCGGATGGCGATGGACAGCCCACGAAAGACATCCCGGCGCCCGGCGAAGCGTGGGTCGATGCACCGCTGCTCGAAGGCCTGTCGCTGTCGACCGGCGACGCCATCCTGCTCGGCGACATCAGCCTGCGCATCGCGCGCGTGATCACGCAGGAACCCGACCGCGGCGCGGGCTTCATCAGTTTCGCGCCGAGGGTGATGATCAACGAGCGCGACCTTCCTGCCAGCCACCTCGTGCAGCCGGCGAGCCGCATCACGTACCGGTTCGCCGTGGCGGGCCCCGACAAGCGCGTCTCCGAATTCACGAAGTGGGCCGACGCGCAGGCGAAAAAGCCGGACGTGCGCGGCATGCGCGTCGAGTCCTTCGACGGAGGCAGGCCGGAGATGCGGCAGACGCTGGACCGCGCCGAGAAATTCCTGAATCTCGTGGCACTGCTCGCGGCCTTGCTCAGCGCCGTGGCCGTTGCGCTCGCCGCGCGTGGATTCGCATCGAACCACCTCGACGACTGCGCGATGCTGCGCGTGCTGGGGCAAAGCCAACGCACGATTTCGTGGGCGTACACCATCGAATTCGGCCTTGTCGGGGCCGTGGCGAGTTTCATCGGCGTGGTGCTCGGCTTCGTCATCCACTTCGTGTTCGTGCAACTGCTTTCGGGGCTCGTCGCCAGCGACCTGCCGATGCCGGGCGCATGGCCGGGCCTCTTCGGGCTGGGCATGGGGCTGACGCTGCTGTTCGCGTTCGGGCTGCCTCCGGTGCTGCAGCTGGCCCACGTGCCCCCGCTGCGGGTCATCCGCCGCGACGTCGGCAACCTCAAGCCCGCGTCGCTGGCGGTTCTCACGATCGGCGTGGCAGGCTTCGCGGCGTTGCTGCTCGGTGCCAGCAGCGACCTGGTGCTCGGCGGCATGGCGGTGGGTGGTTTCGCCGGGGCGGTCGTGTTGTTCGCGGCCTTGAGCTGGATCGCGGTGAAAGTCTTGCGTTTAGCCGTCAACGAAGCGACCGCGCCGCGCTGGCTCGTGCTGGCGACGCGGCAGATTTCCGCCCGCCCCGCGTATGCCGTGGTGCAGGTCAGCGCGCTGGCCGTCGGACTGCTCGCGCTGGTGCTGCTCGTGCTGCTTCGCACCGACCTGATTTCCAGCTGGCGCGCGGCGACGCCGCCCGATGCGCCGAACCGGTTCGTGATCAACGTCATGCCCGAACAGTCGGAGGACTTCCAGCGCGCGCTGCAGTCGGCGGGCGTGAAGAACTACGACTGGTTCCCCATGATCCGCGGCCGCCTCGTCGCAATCAACGGCAAGACCGTGACGCCCGACGACTACAAGGAAGACCGCGCCAAGCGGCTGGTCGACCGTGAGTTCAACCTGTCGCATGCGGCGCGCCAGCCGCAACACAACACGGTTGTGGCCGGTAAATGGAAAAACGATGAAGAAGGTGCCATCAGCGTCGAGGAAGGCATTGCCACGACCCTGGGCGTGAAGCTCGGCGACACGCTGCGCTTCGACATCGGCGGGCTGCAAACCGACGCGAAGATCACGTCGCTGCGCAAGGTGGACTGGGGATCGATGCGGGCGAATTTCTTCGTGATCTACCCGGTGGCCAAACTCAAGGACGTCCCAGCCACGTACATGACGGCCTTCCGGGCACCGGCGAAGAAGGGCTTCGACAACGAGCTGGTCAAGCGTTTCCCGAACATCACGAACGTGGACATGACGGCCACGATCAACCAGGTGCAGGGCGTGCTCGACAAGGTGATCCGCGCCGTGGAGTTCCTGTTCGGCTTCACGTTGGCGGCGGGCGTCGTGGTGCTCTTCGCGGCCGTCACCGCCACGCGTGAGGAGCGTGCACGCGAGTTCGCGGTCATGCGCGCGGTAGGCGCGGGCAGCCGATTGCTCAGGCAAGTGCAGCGCGCCGAACTCGCCGGCGTCGGCTTGCTCGCGGGCTTTCTCGCCAGCATCGTCGCCAGCGCCGTCGGCTGGGCCATGGCGCGGTATGCCTTCGATTTCGACTGGACGGCATCGGCGTGGGTGCCTTTCTTCGGCGCGCTGGCCGGCGCTGCGCTGGCGCTGGCTGCCGGGTGGTGGGGATTGCGCGAAGTGCTCAACCGGCCCGTCGTGGAGACCTTGCGCCGCGCGGCAGAATGAGGGCATGACGTCGCAGGAAAGCCAGCCGCCACGGACACCCTTCGAGTGGATCGGCGGCGAAGAAAAGGTGCACGCGCTGGTCGAGCGCTTCTACGACCTGATGGACCTGGAGCCGAAATACAGGGAGCTGCGCCAGGCGCACGGCACGGACCTCGTGCGTGCGCGCCAGAACCTCTTCTGGTTCCTGTGCGGCTGGCTCGGCGGGCCCGCGCACTACGAAAACCGCTTCGGCCACCCGCGCCTGCGCGCGCGGCACATGCCCTTCATGATCCGGTCGGTGGAACGTGACCAGTGGCTCGCGTGCATGGACCAGGCCATGGGCGAAGTGGGCGTCGACGAACAGTTGCGCGAACGGCTGCGCGATTCGTTCTTCCAGACCGCGGACTGGATGCGCAATACGCCGGGTTAGCTTCCGGGCACCGAAGGCCGCAGCAGCACCACGACCGCGCCGGCGCCGCCTTCGTCGGCCCTTGCCTGGACGAAGGCGAGCACTTCGTCCTTCTGCACGAGCCAGCTGTGAACCTTGCCCTTGAGCACGGGCGTCTTGCCCGGCGACCCGAGCCCCTTGCCATGAACGACGCGCACGCAGCGCAAGCCCCGCTTGAGTGACTCGCGTAAAAAAGCGGCCAGTGCTTCGCGGGCTTCCTCGCGCCGCAGGCCGTGCAGGTCGATTTCGCCCTGGATGCTCCAGCCGCCCTTGCGCAGCTTGCGGACCACGTCCAGGCCGACGCCGGGCCGGCGGAAGCTCAAGGCTTCATCGACATCCAGCAGCGTCGCCGCATCGAACTCGTCGCTGATCGCCTCCTGCAGCACGCGCTGTTCGTCGAGCTGCTGCTGCACCGCGACGGGCGCAGGCTGACCCGGCGAGAGATCGACCCTGCGATGCGTCTGCGCATGTTGGCGCAGCGGCTTCACCTCGCCCGCCGCGCGAGTGAACAGCGTGCGCTCGGCGTGGGCCTTGCGCTCGGCCTCCTGGCGCAGCTTCTCCTTGTCGGCGGCGGCCTTCTGCTGCTCGGCGAGCTTCTTGCCGATGGCCTGCAGGTCCTGGAACGATTTGTACTTCACGGCAGGGACGCTACAGCAAACCCTTTTCAGCCATCGAATATGCATCGCCGGGCCCTGCGATCACGTGGTCGAGCACGCGGATGTCGACCAGCGCCAGGGCGGCCTTGAGCGTCTGCGTCAGGTGTTCATCCGCGCGCGAAGGATGGACGTTGCCGCTAGGGTGGTTGTGCGCAAGGACGACCGACGCGGCGTGCAATGCCAGCGCCGCCTTGACCACCTCGCGGGGGTACACGCTGGTTTGCGCGAGCGTGCCATGGAAGAGCTCCTGCATCTCGATGAGCCGGTTCTGCGCATCGAGGAAGATGACGCAGAAGACCTCGTGTGTCCGGTGTCCCAGGTGGAACTGCACGTAGCGTTTCACCGCTTCGGGCGATTCGAAGGCTTCGCGGGCCTTGAGTTTCTGCCCGGCTGCACGCCGGGCAAGCTCCATCACGGCCGACAGCTCGGCGCGCTTGGCTGTCCCGCCCAGGCCGCGAACGCGCTTGAGCGCCTGCGGTTCCGTGTGCAGGAGTCCGGCGATTCCGCCGAAGTTCTTCAGCACGTCTTCGGCCATCTGCAGCACGCCAAGGCCTTTGGTGCCGGTGCGCAGGAGCAAGGCCAGCAATTCGGTGTCGGAAAGCGCGGCCGCACCCCGCGCAAGGAGCTTTTCACGGGGGCGGGCGTCGATGGGAAGGGTCTTGAGCATGCTCTCTTAACGCGCAACTTAAAATCCGGTTTCAATTATCGGCACTCGCATGGCATCCAACCGCGTCGAGCCGGGCTCCTTCCTGACACTGCACTACCGGCTGTCGGGGCCCGAGGGCGACATCATCAACACTTTCGCGGGCAAGCCCGCAACGCTCACGCTGGGCACGGGTGAGCTTGCGCCGGCCGTTGAAAAGCGCCTCATCGGTTTGGAGGAGGGCGCGCACGCCACGTTCGAAATCGCGGCGGGAGAAGCGTTCGGCGAACGCAACCCGGAGATGGTCCAATGGGTAGCGAAGAAGATGCTCCGGGATCTCGGCGAAACCAGTACCGAGTACCACGTGGGCGAGGCGGTGCAATTCCCGACTCCCGACGGCCTGTCGAGCTACGCGGGCCATGTGAAGCAGGTGGGCGGCGACGCCATCCTGTTCGATTTCAACCATCCGCTGGCGGGCCTGCCCGTCACGTTCGAAGCGAAAGTCATCGGCATCCTATGAGCGCGGAAGTCAAAGAGATCGTCCTGGCCGAGCCGCGCGGCTTCTGTGCGGGCGTGGACAGGGCCATCGAGATCGTCGAGCGCGCGCTCGCGAAATTCGGCGCGCCGATCTACGTGCGCCATGAAATCGTGCACAACACCTTCGTCGTGAACGACCTCAAGGCACAAGGCGCGATCTTCATCGAGGACCTCGATGAAGTGCCCCCCGGCGCCACGCTGGTGTTCTCCGCGCACGGCGTGAGCAAGGCGGTGGAGAACGAAGCCGTGCGCCGCGGCTTCCAGATCTTCGATGCGACCTGCCCGCTCGTCTCCAAGGTGCACGTGGAGGTCGCGAAGCTCGCGAAAGAAGGCTACGAGTTCATCATGATCGGCCACAAGGGCCACCCCGAGGTCGAGGGGACGATGGGCCAGCTCGAATCCGGCATCCACCTCGTCGAGAGCGTGGACGACGTGCAAAAGGTGAAGCCCTTGCAGACAGACCGTCTGGCGGTGGTCACCCAGACGACGTTGTCGGTGGACGACGCGGCCGAGATCGCGGCCGCGGTGAAGCAGCGCTTCCCGAAGGTCCGCGAGCCGAAGCAGCAGGACATCTGCTATGCCACGCAGAACCGGCAGGATGCGGTCAAGCTGCTGTCGAAGCAGGTCGACGTGCTGATCGTGGTGGGCAGCCAGACGAGTTCCAACAGCAGCCGCCTGGCCGAGCTCTCGCGCAAGCTCGGCGTGCCGGCGTACATGGTCGACAGCGTCGATGACCTCAAGCCCGAATGGCTCGAGGGAAAGGAACGCATCGGGCTCACGGCCGGCGCGTCCGCGCCGGAGCTTCTGGTCAAGGCCGTGATCCGGCACATCCGCGCCTTCGGGGCCGTGACCATCCGCAAGATGGACGGCATCGAGGAAACGGTGAAGTTCCCGCTGCCCAAGGGGCTGAAGCTGTGAACCGCGCCGCGATCGAGCAGGCGGCCGATCGCTTTTCGCACGGCTATGCGCACTTCATCCGGCGCACGCCGCTGCTCAAGCTGCCGGGCAAGGCGCTGGGTGTCGCGAATGAAGAGGTGTGGCTCAAGCTCGAACACCTGCAGGCCGGCGGCAGTTTCAAGGCGCGCGGCATGCTGAACCGCCTGTTGTCAAACCCTATTCCTGCTTCCGGCGTGATCGTCGCGTCGGGCGGCAACGCGGGCATCGCGACAGCCGCGGCGGCGCGCGAGCTCGGCGTCGCATGCGAAGTGTTCGTGCCCACCGTGTGCAGCCCTGCGAAGCAGCAGAAGTTGCGCGAGCTGGGTGCGAAGGTGGTGGTGACCGGTTCCGTCTATGGCGAAGCGCTCGAAGCGTCCATCGCCCGGCAGAAAGAGACTGCCGCACTGACCACGCATGCTTACGACCAGCCCGAAGTCGTGGCGGGGGCGGGAACGATCGGGAAAGAAGTGGAAGAGCAGGACGGCGGCGTTCCCGACGCCGTGCTCGTGAGCGTCGGCGGCGGCGGGCTCATCGCGGGCGTCGCGTCATGGTTCGAAGACCGCACGCGCGTGATCGCGCTGGAGCCGCAACTGGCCCCCACGCTGCACCGCGCGCGCGAAGCCGGCGAGCCGGTGGACGTCGCCGTCAGCGGCATCGCGGCGGATTCGCTGGGCGCGAAGCGCGTCGGCGCCATCGCCTGGGACATCACGCAGAAGTGGGTGCGCGAATCGCACCTGCTCAGCGAAATAGCCATCCGCGACGCCCAGTTGCTGCTGTGGAAGGAGTTCAAGCTGGCCGTCGAACCCGCCGCGGCCGTGCCGCTTGCTGCACTGCGGTCGGGCATCGCGAAGGACGCCCGGCGGGTGTGCCTCATCGTGTGCGGGGCCAATCTCGATCCTGCCACTTTGGGGTAGGCCCGCGCGGCCATAATGCGCCGCATGCCGTCGTTCGCCGACCTCCGATTCGAGACGCCGCGCCTGGTGCTGCGGCCTTTCCGGCACGCCGATGCCGCCGATCTTTTCGCGGTGTATTCCGACCCCGAGGTGTTCCGCCACGTGCCCATCGGCGACTGGAAGCACGTGGACGAGGCGCACCAGCGCATCGCGCGTGACATCAACACGATGGCCATCGGCGAGTACATCCGGCTTGCTGTCGAGCGCCGCGAGGATTCGCGCGTGCTCGGCGAAGTGCTGCTCTTCAAGTTCGACCTGTCCAGCCGCCGCGCCGAGATCGGTTATGCGCTGGCCCGGTCGGCCTGGGGCTGCGGCTACGTGGCCGAAGCGCTGCCGCCGCTCATCGAGTACGGCTTCCGGGAACTCAACCTGAACCGCCTTGAAGCCGTGATCGACCCGCGCAACACCGCATCGGCGAAAGTGCTGGAGCGTTTCGGCTTCGCGCACGAGGCCACGTTGCGAGAACACTTCATCCTGCGCGGCGAAACGGGCGACACCGGCATCTACGGCCTGCTGCGGCGTGAATGGGAGGCCCGCGGATGAACATCCACGGCAGCTGCCATTGCGGCAACATCGCATTCGATCTCGATTGGCCCGGCGAGGCCACGGAAATCCCGGCGCGGGCCTGCACGTGCACGTTCTGCCGGAAGCACGGCGGCGTGTGGACGTCCAACCCGCGCGGCAGCCTGCGCGTGACGGTGGGCGATGACACGCAAGTTTCGAAATACGCCTTCGGCACGAAGACGGCGCTCTTTCACATCTGCTCGCGCTGCGGGGCGGTTCCCGTGGTGACGAGCGAGATCGATGGCAACAACTACGCGATCGTCAGCGTGAATGCTTTCGACAATGTCGACCCGGCGCTCCTGAAGCATGCCAGCGCCACGTTCGACGGCGAGACCGAAGCCGACAGGCTCACGCGCCGCACGCGCAACTGGATCGGCAAGGTGGCGTTCGCGGGGGCGCCATGACGTTCACGACCAAGCCGCTCACGGCCGCCACGTGGCCGGATCTCGAGTCGATCTTCAACGCGCGCGGCTGCTCGGTCGCCCGCAGCTGCTGGTGCATGTTCTACCGCAAGACCGGCAGCGTCGAATGGGGAAGCGGCGACTACGCGAAGGCCAAGGAGAAGAACCGCAAGTCGCTCAAGTCACTCGCCGACAAGGGCGAGCAGGTAGGGCTGGTCGGTTACGAAGACGGCGTTCCCTGCGGATGGATCTCATTCGGCCCGCGGGAAGACTTCGCTCGGCTTGCGAACTCCACCATCATGAAGCCGGTGGACGACAAGCCGGTGTGGTCCGTGATCTGTTTCGTGGTGCCCAGCGAGTTCCGCAAGCAGGGCGTGGCGAAGAAGCTGCTCGACGCCGCCATCGCGTTCTGCCGCAAGAAGAAGGTCAAGCTGCTCGAGGGCTACCCCGTCGACAAGGCGGCCCGCCAGTCGGACACGAGCATGTGGTTCGGCGCGAAGTCGATGTTCGACGCGGCGGGCTTCGAGGAAATCGCGCGGCGCAAGGCCACGCGGCCCGTCGTGCGGCTGAAGGTGGTTTGACGTGGTGCAGCCGATCGTTCAAGTGGCCATCGAACGCCCCGACCAGCCGGAGGTGATGCGCCTCATCGACGAGCTCGATGCCTACCAGAAGCCGCTTTATCCCGCTGAGAGCCACCATGGGATCGAAATCGATGCGCTGCTGCAACCTTCCGTCGTGTTCGCGGTTGCGCGCGACGGGCAGGCGGCGCTTGGTTGCGGCGCTGTGGTGATGAACGGCGACTGGGCCGAACTCAAGCGCATGTATGTGCTGCCGCGCTCGCGCGGCGCGGGCGTTGCGCAGGCGATGCTTGCATTTCTCGAAACGCAGGCGATCGAACGCGGCGCGGGCGTCATGCGGCTGGAGACAGGCTACCTGCAGCCCGAGGCGCTGCGCTTTTACGAACGCGCCGGCTATGCAAGGCGCGGGCCGTTCGGCAGTTACGGCCCCGACCCGAATTCGGTGTTCATGGAAAGGAGGCTTCGATGACCCAACCCCTTGCTATCGCAGCCCTGTGCGTGGCACTTGCAGGCTGCGCCACGTCGCCGCCGCCGCAACTTGTGCAGGGCGAGGCGGCGCGCGAACAGGTTGCCGCGACCGAGCGCGCATTCGCCAAGACGATGGCCGACCGCGACCTGAAAGCCTTTGGCTCCTTCCTCTCCGACGACACCGTCTTCTTCTCGGGCCCCAAGCCATTGCACGGCAAGCAGGCGGTGATCGAGTTCTGGTCGAAGTTCTACAAGCCCGAAAACAAGCCGCCCTTCTCGTGGGAGCCCACGATCGTCGAAGTGCTGGCCAGCGGCGCGCTCGCGCGTTCGAGTGGGCCCGTGTACGACCCCGAAGGAAAGCATGTCGGCTGCTTCGATTCGGTCTGGCGGCAGGAAGCCCGCGGGCAGTGGAAGATCGTGTTCGACCACGGCACCGGCCCGCAGGAATGCGAGAAGAAGAAATGAGCGCCGGCCAGGCCCCCGCGGAATCGTATGAAGGCGGTTGCGACTGCCGGTACATCCGCTACCGGATGAAAAGCCGCCCGCTCTACGTGCACTGCTGCCACTGCCGCTGGTGCCAGCGCGAGACCGGCGCTTCCTTCGCGCTGAACGCGCTGATCGAATCGGAACGCGTGGAAGACCTCGGCGGCGAAGCCGAGCTCGTGGACACGCCCAGCCCGAGCGGCAAGGGCCAGAAGATCGCGCGCTGCCCGAAGTGCCGCATCGCCTTGTGGAGCCACTATGCAGGCGCGGGGACCACCGTGCGGTTCATGCGCGTCGGCACGCTCGACAACCCGGATGCCTTCCCGCCGGACATCCACATCTTCACGTCGACGAAGCAGCCGTGGGTGGTGTTGCCCCAAGGAATACCCGCGGTGCCCGAGTACTACGACCTGCGCGAGATGTGGCCGGCCGAGAGCATCGAGCGCCGCCGCGTGCTGCGCGCAAAGCAAGGTCCGCCCGGATAGCGGGCACCTGTCCCGGGCGGGATAATCGCCCGCCATGGAAACCAAATGGCTCGAAGACTTCGTCAGCCTCGCCGAGACGCGAAGCTTCAGCCGCTCGGCGCAACTGCGCCACGTCACGCAACCTGCCTTCTCGCGGCGTATCCAGGCGCTGGAGGCTTGGGCGGGCACGGACCTCGTCGACCGCAGTTCCTACCCCACGCGCCTCACGCCGGCGGGCGAGACGCTCTATGCGCAATCGCTCGAAATGCTGCAGGCGCTGCAAAGCACGCGGGCCATGCTGCGCGGCCATGCGTCGGCGGGGCAGGACGTCATCGAGTTCGCCGTGCCCCACACGCTTGCATTCACGTTCTTCCCGGCATGGGTGTCCGCGCTGCGCGAGAAGTTCGGCCCCATCAAGAGCCGCCTCATCGCGCTGAACGTGCATGACGCGGTGATGCGCCTCGTCGAAGGTAGCTGCGACATCTTCATCGGTTACTACCACCCGTCGCAGCCTTTCCAACTCGATCCGGACCGCTACGAGATGGTCACGCTCGGCGAAGAGCCGCTTGCACCCTATTGCAAGGCCGACGCGAACGGCGAGCCCCTGTTCAAGCTGCCGGGCCGCGCCAACCAGCCGCTGCCATACCTTGGATACGCACCGGGCGCCTACCTGGGCCGGGTGACGGACCTGATCCTGAAGGACGCGCCCACCGCCATCCACCTCGACCGCGTCTACGAGACCGACATGGCCGAGGGCCTGAAGGTGATGGCGCTGGAAGGCCACGGCGTCGCCTTCCTGCCCCACAGCGCGGTGAAGAAGGAGCTGCGCTCGCGGCGGCTGGTGAGCGCGGCCGGCGACATCAAGGGCCTGGAAATGGCGATGGACGTGCGTGCTTATCGGGAGAAACCCGTAGGGAAAGAGCTCCCGAAGAGCACCGCGCACGCGCTGTGGGAATACCTTCGCAAAGCGGCCTAGAAGGGTTATAACTTTCCTGCATAGGCCACCGCGCAAACAGCATTGGCGCGGCGAAAGCGACGCCCCTAAAGTTCGCGCCACCGTGAACCAGATGCACCGCACCGAACACGATTTCCTCGGCGACAAGTCGATTCCCGCCGATGCGTACTGGGGCGTGCACACCGCGCGCGCGGTCGAGAACTTCCCGATCTCCGGCACGCCCGTCTCCGCGATGCCGCAGCTGGTCATCGCATTCGGCCACGTCAAGAAAGCCGCCGCCCGGGCGAACTGCGAACTGGGCGTCCTTGACGGCAAGCTGCTCGATGCGATCACCAAGGCGTGCGACCAGCTCATCGCCGGCAAGCACCATGAACAGTTCGTCGTCGACGTGATCCAGGGCGGCGCGGGCACCTCCACGAACATGAACGCGAACGAGGTGATCGCGAACGTTGGGCTGGAGGCCATGGGCCTGGCCAAGGGCCGCTACGACGTGCTGCATCCCAACGACCACGTCAACGCATCGCAAAGCACGAACGACGTCTATCCCACCGCGGTGCGCCTTGCGCTATGGAAGGCCATCGACGAACTGCTCGCCGCCATGGCGTTCCTGCGTGAAGGCTTCGAAGCGAAGTCGCAGGAGTTCGCGAACATCCTCAAGATCGGCCGCACGCAATTGCAGGACGCCGTGCCGATGACGCTCGGGCAGGAGTTCTCCACCTACGCCGTCATGCTGGAGGAGGACGAGGCCCGCCTGCGCGAGGCCCGCGCGCTCATCCAGGAGGTGAACCTCGGCGCCACCGCCATCGGCACGGGCATCAACGCACCCGCCGGCTATTCGGACCTCGCGATCCGTTTCCTCGCCGAAGGCTCGGGCGTGCCGGTCGTGAAGGCGGCCAACCTCGTCGAAGCCACGCAGGACACGGGTGCGTTCGTGCAGCTGTCGGGCGTGCTCAAGCGCGTGGCCACCAAGCTGTCCAAGACCTGCAACGACCTGCGCCTTCTTTCCAGCGGACCGCAAGCGGGTTTCGCGGACATCAAGCTGCCGCCGCGGCAGGCGGGCTCTTCCATCATGCCCGGCAAGGTGAACCCGGTGATCCCCGAAGTGGTGAACCAGGTGGCGTTCGAAGTGATCGGCAACGACGTCACGGTCACGATGGCATCCGAGGCCGGCCAGCTGCAGCTCAATGCCTTCGAGCCCATCATGGGGTGGAGCCTCTTCAAGAGCATTTCGCACCTCGGCAAGGCATGCCGCACGCTGCGCGAGAACTGCGTGGACGGCATCGAGGCCAACCGCGACGTGCTGGCGAAGCGGGTGCGGGAATCGATCACCCTCGTCACGGCGCTGAACCCGATCATCGGCTACGAAAAAGCCGCCCTCATCGCCAAGACGGCCATGGCCACGGGCAAGCCCATCGACGAGGTCGCGGAGCAACTGGGCATCATGAAACGCGAGGAGTTGCTGGCCCTGCTCGTGCCCGAGAAGCTGACCCAGCCCTTGCGACTGGAGCAGGGCGGCCGCAAGGCGGGCACAAAGCCTGCTTCATAAGTCCCACCAGCCCAACGTATAGCCGGGTACTTCCGGGTATTCCCCCGCAACCAAGTGCCTAGAATCCCCGTTCTGCAAACACCCAGTTTCACCCACAGGAGACTCGTATGAAAAAGCACATCATCGCAATCGCGGCCCTTGCCCTGGCCGCAGGCGCTGCGCAAGCCCAGTCGGGCGACACGCTGGCCAAGGTCAAGGCGACCGGGCTGATCACGATGGGCGTGCGCGACTCGTCGGGCGCCCTGTCCTACACGCTGGGCGACGGCAAGTACGCCGGCTTCCACGTCGAGGTGTGCGAGCGCATCGTCGCCAACGTCGAGAAGGCCGTCGGCCGCAAGCTGACCGTCCGCTACCAGCCCGTCACGTCGCAGAACCGCATCCCGCTCGTGGCCAACGGCACGGTGGACATCGAGTGCGGCTCCACGACCAACAACACGGCCCGCCAGAAGGACGTGGACTTCCTGCACACGACCTTCGTCGAGGAAGTGCGCATCGCCACCCGCGGCAACTCCGGCATCAACAGCATCAAGGACCTCACCGGCAAGACGGTGGCCACCACCACGGGCACCACTTCCGTGCAGCTGCTGCGCAAGCACGAGCGCGCGAACAACGTCGACTTCAAGGAAGTTTTCGGCAAGGACCACGCCGACGCATTCCTGCTGCTCGAGTCCGGCCGTGCCGACGCCTTCGTGATGGACGGCCAGATCCTCGCGGGCAACATCGCCGCGTCCAAGAGCCCCAACGACTTCAAGATCGTCGGCGAACCCATCAGCGTCGAGCCCATCGCGATCATGATCCGCAAGAACGACGCCGCCTTCAAGAAGATCGGCAACGACACGATCGACGCCATGGCCAAGAACGGCGAGCTGCAGAAGGCCTACGACAAGTGGTTCGTGCAGCCGATCCCGCCGAAGAACTCAAAGCTCAACCTGGTCGCCAGCACGGCTACCAAGGCAGCGTGGGCGGCGCCCAACGACAAGCCGGTCGAGGAGTACCAGAAGAAGTAACACCGGCGGCTACGGTGCACGAGGCCCCCCGCCGCAGGCTTGCCCCGGCGGGGTTTCTCCTTTAAGGTTGTACGGATGAGCTGCGTGCAAAGCGCGGCCTTGCAATAACGAACACGACGAGGGGCGCCCCAGGCGGCAAGCTATGAGTTGGGACTGGCAAGTCTTCTGCAAGAACACGTCGGACGGCGCCGTCGAGGCCTCGTGCTGGGCCAAGGGCGCGGACATCACCTATTTCGAATGGATGATCCATGCCTGGGGCTGGACGCTGTCGGTCGCCATTTGCGCCTGGATCATCGCCATGGTCGTCGGCTTCGCGGTCGGCGTGGCGCGCACCCTGCCTGCAAGCCCCATCCTCACACGGCTGGCGAACGCCTGGGTGGAGCTGTTCCGCAACATCCCCATCCTGGTCCAGCTGTTCCTCTGGTATTTCGTGGTCCCCAAGATGTTCCCCTTCTTCCAGCACGTGCCTGGCTTCCTGCTGGTGATCTTCGCGCTGGGGTTCTTCACGTCGGCGCGTATCGCCGAACAGGTCAGGGCAGGCATCCAGGCCCTGTCGCGCGGGCAGCGTTATGCCGGCATGGCGGTGGGGTTCACCACGGCGCAAACGTACCGCTACGTGCTGCTGCCCATGGCTTTCCGGATCATCATCCCGCCGCTCACGAGCGAGTCGATGAACCTCCTGAAGAACTCGTCGGTGGCGTTTGCGGTCTCGATCGCGGAACTCACATGGTTCGCCATGCAGGCGCAGGAAGAAACGTCGCGCGGCATCGAGATCTACATGGGCGTCACGGCCGTCTACGCGATGTCCGCGTTCGTCGTGAACCGCGTCTTCGCCTTCATCGAGAAGAGGATGCGCATCCCGGGCTTCATCGTCGCCGGCACCGGCGCGGGGGGGCACTGACATGCTCGGCAACCTCGATTTCACCTGGGTCAACTGGGACGTCGTCAGCAAGTTCATCGCGAGCGGCTTCATCTTCTCGATCGAGCTCACCGCGATCTCCACGCTGGGCGGCATCTTCTTCGGCACGCTGCTCGCGCTGATGCGGCTGTCGGGCAAGGCACCCCTGGCCATGCCCGCCACCGCGTACGTCAACGGCATGCGCTCCATCCCGCTGGTGATGGTGATCCTGTGGTTCTACCTGCTGGTGCCGCTGGTCATCGGCCGGCCCATCGGCGCCGAGTACTCGGCCATCATCACTTTCATCGCGTTCGAGTCGGCGTACTTCTCGGAAATCATGCGTGCGGCATCCAGTCGATCCCGCGCGGGCAGGTGTATGCGGCGCAGGCCATGGGCATGACGTATTCGCAGCAGATGAAGCTGGTGATCCTGCCCCAGGCGTTCCGCAATATGCTTCCCGTGCTGCTGACGCAGACCATCATCCTGTTCCAGGACACGTCGCTGGTCTACGCGATCAGCGCATACGACATGCTCAAGGGCTTCCAGAACGCCGGCAAGATCTACGGCCGCACCGAGGAGGCCTACCTCATCGCAGCCGTCTGCTATTTCATCCTCTGCGTCACGTTGTCCTTCATGGTCAAGCAGCTGCAGAAGAAGATCGCCATCATCCGCTGAACGCACCGCAAAGAAAGCTTTTACGCCATGGCTTCCATGATCGACATCAAGAACGTTTCCAAGTGGTATGGCCCGGTGCAGGTGCTGACCGACTGCTCCGTTGCCATCAACAAGGGCGACGTGGTCGTCGTCTGCGGCCCGTCGGGCTCGGGCAAGTCCACGCTGATCAAGACCGTCAACGCGCTCGAGCCTTTCCAGAAGGGCGAGATCTTCGTCGACGGCATCGCCGTGCACGACCCAAAGACCGATCTCCCCAAGCTGCGCAGCCGCGTCGGCATGGTGTTCCAGCACTTCGAGCTGTTCCCGCACCTGTCGGTCACGGAAAACCTCACGATCGCGCAGGTCAAGGTGCTGGGCCGTTCGCAGGACGAAGCGCGCGAACGCGGCCTGAAGATGCTCGACCGCGTCGGCCTGATGCTCCACAAGGACAAGTTCCCGGGCCAGCTGTCGGGCGGCCAGCAGCAGCGCGTGGCCATCGCCCGCGCCCTGTCGATGGACCCCATCGTCATGCTGTTCGACGAGCCCACTTCCGCGCTCGACCCCGAGATGGTCGGTGAAGTGCTCGACGTGATGGTCACGCTGGCCAAGGAAGGCATGACGATGATGGTCGTCACGCACGAGATGGGCTTCGCGCGCAAGGTCGCCAACCGGGTGATCTTCATCGACGTCGGCGGCCGCATCCTCGAGGACTGCGCGAAGGACGAGTTCTTCGAACACCCCGAGAACCGCCAGGCCCGCACGAAGGACTTCCTGAACAAGATCCTGGCGCACTGAGCGCCCGGGCGCCGTCTGGGACAATTGCTCCCATGACGCAGCAAATCACGATCACCCGCCCGGACGACTGGCACGTCCACGTCCGCGACGGGGAAGCGCTCAAGACGGTGGTGCCGCACACGGCAGCCCAGTTCGGCCGCGCGATCATCATGCCCAACCTCAGGCCGCCGGTGACCACCGCCGCGCAGGCCGCGGCTTATCGAGAGCGCATCCTGGCAGCCGTCCCCAAGGGCACGGCCTTCGAGCCGCTGATGACGCTCTACCTCACCGACAACCTGCCGCCCGACGAGATCAAGCGGGCGAAGGAAGCCGGCGTCGTCGCGCTCAAGCTGTACCCCGCAGGAGCTACGACGAACAGCGATGCGGGCGTGACGGACATCCGCAAGACATACAAGACGCTCGAAGCCATGCAGCGAGAAGGCGTGCTGCTCCTTGTGCATGGCGAAGTGACTTCGCCTGACGTGGACGTCTTCGACCGCGAGGCCGTGTTCATCGAACAACAGCTGATCCCGCTGCGCCGTGACTTCCCCGGACTGAAGATCGTGATGGAGCACATCACGACGAAGGAAGCCGCGCAGTACGTCGCGGGCTCGGATGCCAACCTCGCCGGCACGATCACTGCGCACCACCTCCTGTTCAACCGCAACGCCATCTTCACCGGGGGCATCCGGCCGCATTACTACTGCCTGCCGGTGCTCAAGCGCGAGGTTCACCGCGTGGCGCTCGTCGAAGCGGCCACGAGCGGCAGCACGAAATTCTTCGCCGGCACCGACAGCGCACCGCATGCCGCGCACCTGAAGGAGCACGCGCTAGGCTGCGCCGGCTGCTACACGGCGCACGCGGCGATGGAGCTCTACACCGACGCATTCGACCGCGCGAACGCGCTCGACAAGCTGGAGAAGTTCGCGAGTTTCAACGGCGCCGACTTTTACGGCCTGCCCCGCAACAAGGGTACGGTGACGCTCACGCGGACCGAGTGGAAAGTGCCCGAAGCCTACCCCTACGGCGACGCACAACTCAAGCCGCTGGTCGGCGGCGAAACACTGGGGTGGAAGCTCGGCTGACCGTCGACTGGGGCCTGCCCTGGTTCGAGCCCTGGCGCGAGACCGGGGAGCGGGTGCTCGATGCGTGGCGCACGCAAGCCTTGCATGCGGCACTTGGGGCGGCGGAACACTTTCGATTCGTCGAACAGGCGGCAATGCCCGAAGGGGAGGCCTACGAAAGCTTCATCTTCCGTACGCGAATGATTCCGACGCGCGACAACGCGCACGACTTCTTCAACGGCCTTGCTTGGCGGCGCTTTCCGTTGCTGAAGCAGAAGCTGAACGAAGCGCAGGCCGGCGAGATCGCTCGCAACGGAATCGGCGGGCGCCGCGGGCCCGTACGCGATGCGGTGACGCTGCTGGACGAAAACGGGGCCTTCCTCGAGGCGGCGCCCGAATTGCTGGACGCCCTTGTCGCGCGCGACTGGCGGCGCCTCTTCGTCGACCTCAGGCCGCTGTGGGACCAGGCGCAAGTGACCGTCTTTGGCCATGCGCTGCTGGAAAAGCTCCTCGCCCCCCGCAAGGACCTCACGGCCCACGTCTGGCTGGGCCCGCGGCAGTTCGACGCCGGATCGCTCGCAGCCAAGCCTTTCGCGCCCCTGCCGCTGATGGGCATCCCCGGCTGGTGCGTCGGTAACCAGAACTTTTCCTTCTATGATGACTCCCTAGTATTCAGAGCAGCCGGGCACACAACGAAGCCACAACAGCCCGTGCGCCGCCCTGGCCTTTGACGGAGCCTTGAAACGCGGGTTTCGGGCCCCCATCTTGGCGTCGGGGTGAATTGCCCCATCGGAGAAACCGACCTTGGCAAAAAGAATCTTCCTGTTCCTGGCCACCAACCTGGCCGTCATCGTCGTGCTGGGCATCGTCGCATCGCTGCTCGGCGTCAACCGCTACCTCACCGCGCAGGGGCTGAACCTCACGTCGCTGCTGGCGTTCGCGATGGTCATGGGCTTCGGCGGCGCGATCATTTCGCTGCTGCTGTCCAAGCCGCTCGCGAAGTGGACGTCCGGCGTGCAGGTCATTACCGGCACCGAAGGCGCAGACGAAGCATGGATCGTCGAGACCGTGCGCAAGTTCGCCGAGCGCGCCGGCATCGGCATGCCCGAGGTCGGTATCTTCGAAGGCGAACCCAATGCGTTCGCCACCGGCGCTTTCAAGAACAGCGCGCTGGTCGCCGTGTCCACCGGCCTGCTGCAAGGCATGACGCGCGACGAGGTCGAAGCCGTCATCGGCCACGAGGTCTCGCACATCTCCAACGGCGACATGGTCACCATGACGCTGATCCAGGGCGTGATGAACACCTTCGTCGTGTTCGCCTCGCGCGTGATCGGCTACGTCGTCGACGGCTGGCTGAGCAAGGGCGAAGACCGCCGCGGTCCCGGCATCGGCTACTACATCACCACCATCGTGCTCGACATCGTGCTGGGCTTCCTCGCGGCGATGATCGTCGCGTGGTTCTCGCGCCGGCGCGAGTTCCGGGCCGACGCCGGCTCCACCGCGCTCATGGGCCAGAAGCAGCCGATGATAAACGCGCTGGCACGCCTGGGCGGCATGGTGCCCGGCGAATTGCCCAAGGGCCTGCAGACGGCCGGCATCACGTCGGGCGTGGGCAAGCTGTTCTCCACGCACCCGCCCATCGAGGAGCGGATCGCCGCGCTGCAGGCAGCCTGAAGGCTTGTCACCCCGGGCTTGACCCGGGGTCGTGGGCGATCATGCGACCGCGATGCCGGATCGAGTGCGGCATGACTGTGCCACCGCCTCAGCGACCTTGATGCCATCCACGCCGGCGGAAAGGATCCCGCCGGCGTAGCCCGCACCCTCGCCGGCCGGGTACAGGCCCTTCACGTTCAGGCTCTGGAAATCTTCGCCGCGCGTGATGCGCACCGGCGACGATGTCCGCGTTTCGACGCCCGTCAGCACGGCATCCGGCATGTCGTAGCCACGGATCTTGCGGCCGAATACGGGCAGCGCCTCCCGCATCGCCTCGATCGCGAATGCTGGAAGCGCCGCGTGCAGGTCGCCGAGCTTCACGCCGGGCTTGTAAGACGGCAGCACGTCACCGAACTGCGCTGACGGCTTGCCCGCGATGAAGTCGCCCACCAGCTGCCCCGGCGCGTCGTAGTTTTCGCCGCCGAGCGCGAAGGCCCGCGACTCCAGCTCGCGCTGAAGGGCAACACCCGCGAGCGGCCCGCCGGGAAAATCCTGCTCCGGCTCGATGCCGACGACGATGCCTGCATTGGCGTTGCGCTCGTTGCGCGAATACTGGCTCATGCCGTTGGTGACCACTCGCCGCGGCTCCGACGTGGCGGCGACCACCGTGCCGCCGGGGCACATGCAGAAGCTGTACACGGTCCGCCCGTTGGCGGCGTGGTGCACCAGCTTGTAGTCGGCTGCGCCCAGCAGCGGATGCCCCGCATGCTTGCCCCAGCGCGCGCGATCGATGACGCCTTGCGGGTGCTCGATGCGGAAGCCGATGGAAAAAGGCTTGGCCTCCAGGAACACGCCGCGTGCATGCAGCATCTCGAAGGTGTCGCGCGAACTGTGACCGAGCGCGAGGACGACGTGGTCGGCGCGCAGCTCGCTCGATTGGCCGGTTGCCAGATCGAGCACCGTGACCGCACGTACATGGCCATCTTCGACGAGCACGTCCGTCACCCGCTGCTCGAAGCGGACCTCGCCGCCCAGCCGAGCGATCTCCTCGCGCATGTTCTCGACCACCTTCACCAGCCGGAAGGTGCCGATGTGCGGATGCGCGGCGTAGAGGATTTCCTCGGGAGCGCCGGCCTTGACGAACTCGCGCATCACCTTGCGCCCGAGGTGGCGCGGATCCTTGATCTGGCTGTAGAGCTTGCCGTCGGAAAACGTGCCCGCGCCGCCTTCGCCGAACTGCACGTTGCTCTCGGGCTGCAGCACGCGCTTGCGCCACAGGCCCCACGTGTCCTTCGTGCGCTCGCGCACCTTGCGGCCGCGTTCGAGCACGATGGGGTTGAGGCCCATCTGCGCGAGTGCAAGCGCCGCGAAGATGCCGCATGGGCCGAAGCCCACGACGACGGGGCGAAGCCGCGGCGGCGTGTCGAACTGCGCGGTCGGATGCCAGGCCATGTCGGGCGTGGGCATGACGTGCGGGTCGCGCCCGAACTTCGCCGGCAGCGCTTTCTCGCCCGCGGTCCCCGCGAGTTCAACGTCCACGATGAACACGGCCGCAAGTTCGGCCGTGCGCGCGTCGAAGCTGCGCTTGAAGACGTCAAGGCGGGCAATTTGCGAAGGCGGAATGCCGAGTTTCAGCGCGGCGGCCTCGCGCAATGCCTCGACGGGATGCACGCCTTCCTCGGGGGAAAGCGCGGCCAGCGGCAGCTTGATTTCGGAGATGCGGATCATGGCTTCGGGCCCGTATTCAGCAGGCAATTGAAGTGCGCGGGATAATACGCCCGTGAAGCCCGCCAGGCCGTCGCTGGTGCCGCATGGGAAACCTGGCACTGGAGGAACGTCCGGACTGCACAGGGCAGCGTAGCAGGTAACTCCTGTCCGCCGTGAGGCGAGGATCAGAGCAACAGAGACGAGTCCCGCATGCCGAAAGGTGTGTGGGGGTGAAACGGGCAATCTCTACGCGCAGCAATACCAAATAGGCCAGCATTGATGTGGCTCCGCGGAGCTGGCGGGTAGGTAGCACCGAGCCGGTGGGGCGACCCCCGGCCCAGAGGAATGACGGTCACATCCCGCAAGGGATGCACAGAATCCGGCGTACGGCGTGCTTCACATTTTTTTCAGCGGCAGGCATCGCCGCCGCCCGAGCGCAGCGCCAACGCGCGCTCGTGGGTGGCCGGGTGGCTGCTGAGCAGGTCCCAGGCCTGCGACTGCGCGGGCGGCGCCTTGCCGCCGGACTGCAGCTTCTCCAGGGCGAGGAGCAGGTCGGCCATCGGCGGCGTCGGCATGCCCACCTTCCGCATCAAGGCGACGGAAAAGCAATCCGCCTCCGTTTCGTGCGCGCGCCGGTAGGCCAGGCCGGTGACCGCCGAGCCAGCGATGGAAACCAGCGACGACACATCGCCCAGCGCGAGCCCCAGGCCCACGTTCAACACGGCTTGTTCCACCACCAGCCGCGTCGTGTGGCGGTGGTACACGTGCCCGAGTTCGTGCGCCAGCACGCCCAGCAGGGCGTCGTCGCCGAGCTTTTCGCGCTGCGCTTCTTCCACCAACGCATCGGTCATCACGATGGTGCCGCCGGGCAGCGCGAATGCATTCGGCCCCATGCCGGAGCGGAAGGCCAGCGTCACCGCCGGGGAGTAGCTCCGATACCTTTTCATCGAAGGGTCGACAGCCCGCGCCAGTTCCTCGAAACGCTTCTTCAACTCCTCCTGCCGCTGCGGGGGAAGTTTGCTGGGCTTGAGCCAGCCGCCGTCGAGCTGCGCGATCGCGCGTTCGCTGAGCGACAGCTCCCAGGACAGCGGCACTTGCCTCGTGACCTGCGTGGCTGCCCACGGCGTGCCCCAGCGGTAGAAGGCTGCGAGCCCGAGGCCGGCAAGCAGCAGCACGGTGAGGAAGGTCTTCCATCGCAGCTGCATGCGCGTTGCCAGCCGCGCGCGGCCGCCGGCGCGTTCGAAATCAGCCTGCCATGCGAGCGGATCGTCGATTTCCAGCGTGCCCGCGTCGCGCAGGTCGATCGTCAGGCGGTTGGGAGCGCGCCTGGCGCTCCATGCTTCGGGCCAATCGACTTCGCTTGCAGCCAGGGAGAGTGCGGCCTCGCCCGCGGCCAGCGGGACCAGCACCAGCGTGGGGCCGGCGGCCGCAGGCGCGAGCCGAACATCGACATCGCGCGGCCGGCTGCTGCGGCCATCGAACCAGCGGCCGCGCATGGTGTCAGCCGACGAGGTCCAGGCCCACGGCGTCGGCAAGCGCGTCGCCGACACCGCCTTCCTGCTGGCGCGTGAGGCGGCCCATGAGCTGGTCGAGCCCGCCCTTGACATGCAGCGTGACGGATTCCGTCTTCATGCGGTGTTCGCTCACGCGTGCGAAGGGGCGCCAGAACCCGAGCGTGAACAACGTGAGGATCACGTTGCGGATGCGAAGGCCCACGTAGCGCCACGCGCTCAACCCGCACCTGAACCGGGCGATGTGGCTCACGCCGACGTTGTTCCACACCAGCTGGAACATGCGGGCTTCGCGGTAGGCGCGCACGGGCGCGAGGAGCACCAGCAACCCGAAGAGGAATGCCAGCACGCCGAAGATGATCATGACGACGAAGTCCGACCCCGTCGGCCTTTTCGAAATCGCCACGCCCGAAGCCAGCGCCACTGCGAGGAAGAGGACGGCCACGACGGCGAGCGATGCCAGCAGGACGCCGAGCGTGGCAAACCAGATGCGCACGAAGTCGCCATAGACAGGCTTCCACCTGCCCGACTCTCCCCCGATGCGCGCACGCAGCACGAGCAGGCTCTTGTAGTTGAACTCCAGCCGGATGACGCACAGGATGCTGCCCGCCACGGCGCCCAACACGAGGAACCAGAACGCGGCCGGCACATCGGGAAAGCGCGGCGGCCCCGCCTTGCCCGTGGCTTGCATCGGTTCGATGAGCATGCCCGCGGCGAAGCTCACGCCGATCCACAGCATCGCGATCACGAACACGGGCCAGCTCGCCTTGTAGACCTCGCCCCAGCTGGGCGTGAACTGCAACCGCAGGCCGCGCCAGCGCGTGGCGCCGAGGCGGAAGCGCATGGCGCTGGCCCAGAAGTACGGTGCAAGCGCGGCACCGCCGAGCATGAAGACTGCCACCGCGAAATCCTGGCCCGTCTCGCTGGCGACGTTGAACGCGAGGTACAGGCCGACCAGCACGAGAAAGCCGATCACCATCTTGCGCTGCTGCGCGGTGAATTCGAGCGGGCTGCCCGCGACGTCGGTGTGCGAGAAGAAATACTGCGCCGTGCGCCGCCGCGCGAAGGGCGTGTAGAAACCCAGCGTGACGATCGACAGCAGCACGTTGACGATCCAGACGCGGAAGAATTCGCCGCCGGTGCCGGTGAAGCGCAGCTGGAACGACTCGATGCCACCGGGCATCGCGTATGTGTCGACCGTTTCGCCGGATCCGTGCGTGCGCGGCGCGACCGCGCCTGCCGGAATGCCCATTTGTCCCAACTCCCTCGTGAGTGCCGGGCCAGTTTAGCCGAGCAGGCCCAGCGCCTCGATGCGCTGCACGTGCGCCAGCAACGAGCGTTGCGCCACGGGCCACATGCGCGGAGGCACGTCGTCGTAGGCGATCTGCACCCAGTCGTCCATGGAGCCCGACGGCTTCGCGCGCATCGCGGCGATCACCTTGGCTTCCCGGGAGAGCCGGTGTGCCTTCAGGTGCGCGACGGCCAGCGGCGCGAAGCCCAGCACATGGCCATGCGCTGGCAGGATGAATTCGATGCCGCCTTCCTCGCACGCGCGCAGCAGCTTGTCGAGCGAATCGATGTAGGCCGTCATGTCGCCGTCGGGCGGGTCGACGACCGTCGTGCTGCCGTTCAGGATGTGGTCGCCCGAGATGAGCAATGCGTCCTCCACCAGCACGAAGCACGTGTGGTTGGCCGCGTGGCCGGGCGTGTGGATGGCGCGCAGGGTGTGGCGCACGCCGCCGCCTTCGACGAACACTTCCTCGCCGTCGGCGATCTCGCGGTCGGGCTTGAATTCGCTGGCGGGCCGCGCGGTGGGTTTCGATGCGATGCCGAGGATGGGCGGCTTGCCATCGCACAACGCCTGCAGCGGCCGCGCACCCGGCGAGTGGTCGGCATGCGAATGCGTGCACAGGATCATGCGGATGTCGCCCCCCGCCGTGCGCCACAGCCGCTCGATGTGCGCGGGGTCGTTCGGGCCGGGGTCGATGGCGATGTAGCCGGTGTGCGGGTCGCCGATAAGGTAGCTGTTGGTGCCCGGGCCAGTCATCACGCCCGGATTCGGCGCCGTGACGCGTGTGACGTTCTTCAGCAGCGGCACCGCCTGGTCGGCGCGCCAGTCGAGGTGGTGTACGAGCTGGCCGTCGGGGCTGGTGAGCGCGAGCTCGCCGTAGGGCATCTCGTGTTCCATGTAGCGCACATCGGCGCCGTTCACGAAACCCGCGCGCGGGCAGCTGGTCCACAGCGGCTCGCCGCTTGCGCATGCGGCCAGCACGGCGTCGACGTCCGCGTACTTCGCCAGCCGCTGCAACGTGCGGATCGTCGGGAAGATGATGAAGAAGCTCCTGGCCTCGTGGCGGGCGAGGGCGTCGGCCGGGCGCACCCACACGGGCTCGAACTGCTCGGCCTCGTCGGCGACGGGCTCCTGGCCTTCGGGCATGCGTGCCACGAAGAACGTGACGTCGAAGCGCCGGGGCAGGTCGCGGTCGGTGATCCAGCGGGCGAGCACGCGCAGGCTGCCCTCTTCGATGCGCAGCGCGAGTTCTTCGAAGCTTTCGCGCACCGCGGCCGCCGAGGGCGTTTCGCCCGCGTCGACCACGCCGCCGGGAAAGACGTAGGCGCCGGGCGCGAAGCTGGCGGTGGCGGAGCGGCGCGTCATGAGGACTTCGATGCCCCGGGGCGTGTCGCGCAGCAGCAGGACGGTGGCGGCGGGCCGCGTTGGCGCCGGCTCGCGCTGGGGATGCAGCAACTGTGTGGCTCTGGCCATGAAAAGCATTATCGGCGGCTGCCGCGCGCCTCGGCAGCCGCGCGCGCAGCATCCATAATTCGGCCATGCGTGTTCGCTTCACCAAGATGCATGGCGCGGGCAACGACTTCGTGGTGCTCGACGAAACGAAGGGTCGCCTGGGCCTCACGCCGCAGCAATACCGCTGGCTCGCCGACCGGCATTTCGGCGTCGGCGCCGACCAGGTGCTGTCCGTGCGGCCCGCGCCCGCCGCGGGCGTCGATTTCGAATACGTGATCCACAACTCCGACGGCGGCGAGGTCGAACAGTGCGGCAATGGCGCGCGGTGCTTCGTGCGTTACGTGCGCGACAAGGGCCTGACCGCCAAGGACAGGATCCGCGTCAGCACGCTTTCGGGCGTGATCGAGCCCCGGCTCGACGCGGACGGCCGCGTCACCGTCGACATGGGCGCGCCCGTCTTCGAGCCGTCGCAAGTGCCTTTCGACGCCGCGGGCCTGCGGCCCCAGCCGGACGGAAGCTGGCAGAAGTGGCACCTGGCGCTGGGCGCCGACGCAGGTTCGGCCATCGTGCCGCTGGCGGTGCTTTCCATGGGCAACCCGCACGCGGTGCAGGAAGTGGCGGATGTCGATGCGGCACCGGTTCGCACGCAAGGGCCCGCCATCGAACACCACCCGCGCTTTCCGAAGCGCGTGAACGCCGGCTACATGCAGGTCGTGAGCCGCTCACGCATCCGGCTGCGCGTGTGGGAGCGCGGCGCGGGCGAGACGCTCGCCTGCGGCACCGGCGCATGCGCGGCGGTGGTCGCGGGCATCCGGCTGGGCCTGCTCGACCGCCGAGTCGACGTCGAGACGCGCGGTGGCATGCTGACCATCGAATGGGCGGGCGAGGGCCCGGTGTACATGACCGGCCCGGCCGTGACGGTTTTCGAGGCGGAGATCGAAGTCCCTCATCTCACGTGACTTCAACATGACCAAGAACGACAACACCATGAACCCGATCACCGAGGACGACATCGCCAACTACCTGGCGAACTCGCCGGATTTCTTCGAGCGCCATGCCGCGCTGCTGGCGGGCGTGCAGCTCACCAGCCCGCACGGCAACCGCGCGGTGAGCCTGCAGGAGCGGCAGGCCGAGATGCTGCGCGAGAAGATCAAGGCCCTGGAGCACCGCATCATGGACATGGTGCGCCATGGCAACGAGAACATGATCATCGCCGACCGCCTGCACCGCTGGGCGCGCAACCTGTTCCGCGTCACGTCGGGCCGCGCGCTGCCCGCGACCATCCAGGCCGAGATCCAGTCGCAATTCATGGTGCCGCAGGTGGCCATCAAGGTCTGGGACGTCGACGCGAAATACGGCAAGGAGCCCTTTGCCGACGGCGTTACCGACGACGCGAAGACGTTCGCGTCGTCCATCACGCAGCCTTACTGCGGCGTGAACTCAGGCTTCGAAGCGGTGAAGTGGCTCGAAGACCCGGCGATGGCGCTGTCCATCGCGCTGATCCCGCTGCGGGAAGGCCCGGTGGGTGAAGCAGGCTCCGCATTCGGGATGCTCGTGCTGGCTTCGCCCGACCCGCAGCGGTTCACGTCGGGCATGGGCACCGACTTTCTCGAGCGGATCGCGGAACTCGCGAGCGCCTCGCTCTCGCGCCTGCGCAAGGGGTGAGCCGATGGCCGATGGCGCGGCACTGATCGAGCGCTATCTGGAACACGTGCGCGTCGAAAAGCGCCTGGCGCAGCGCACCGTCGAGCTCTACTCGCTCGACCTCGCGAAGCTCTCGGAGTTCGCGAAACAGGCCGGCACCGAAATCACGCGGGTCAGTTCCGCGCACATCCGCCGCTGGGTCGCGCAGATGCATTCGGCGGGGCGTAGCGGCCGCGGCATAGCGCTGGTCCTCTCCGGCTGGCGCGGTTTCTTCCATTGGCTGGGCCGCGAGGGGGTCGTCCCGGCGAACCCCGTCGTCGATGTGCGCGCGCCCAAGGCGCCCAAGCCCTTGCCGAAAGCCCTGTCCGTGGACGACGCCGTGCAGCTGGCCGAATTCGGGGACGGCGATGCCGACCCATGGCTCGAAGCACGTGACGTCGCGATGGTCGAACTGCTCTATGGCTGCGGGCTGCGTGTCGGCGAAGTCGTCGGGCTCGATACGGTGGCCAGTTCGAAGGCGCGGGGGTGGGTCGACCTCGAAGCGGGCGAGGCGCATGTGCTCGGCAAGGGCGGCAAGCGGCGCAGCGTGCCCGTCGGCACGAAAGCCGCGCAGGCCTTGCGGCATTGGCTCGGCATGCGCGGGCCGCAACCGACCGAAGCGCTTTTCGTCGGCCGGCACGGCACGCGCCTCACGGCCCAGAGCATCTGGTCGCGCCTGAAGCGACGCAGCCGCAACGCGGGACTTGCGACGCCCGTGCACCCGCACATGTTGCGGCATTCGTTCGCGAGCCACGTGCTGCAATCCAGCGGCGACCTCCGCGCGGTGCAGGAGCTGCTGGGCCACGCCAACATCACGACGACACAGGTCTACACGCGTCTCGACTTCCAGCACCTCGCCAAGGCCTACGACGCGGCGCATCCCCGCGCCCAGCGGAAGGCCGTCAAGAAGTCAAGGTAAACACCGCGCGCTTGCTTTCGGGCGAGACGTTGGCGAGCAGCGCTTCGAGCCTGTCGACAACCTGCGTCGCGTCGGCGCGCTGCGTCGGCACGATGGTCTGCGCCACGCGCACGTGCGCGACCCACTCGACGGGCTTGTCCTTTCCAGCACAGTGGGATCCGAAGCTTGGAATTCACGTGACTTGAAGTCGCGGCCGCACTGACCCTATAGTGAGTCGTATTAATTTAAATCATACCAACATGGTCAAATAAAACGAAAGGCTCAGTCGAAAGACTGGGCCTTTCGTT